>Ga0326513_10000368_pt1 | contig 37583 bp, 49 predicted proteins | sample 2_2465_0518_D_FD_203654 | JGI IMG/M metagenome (GOLD analysis project Ga0326513, IMG submission 203654) | Bovine rumen microbial communities from UC Davis, California, United States - 2_2465_0518 | ecosystem: Host-associated > Mammals > Digestive system > Stomach > Rumen | place: USA...
AGTGTTCGTCCCCCTTCCTCTTTACTTTTTGAGGGGCGGGGGATAGGTCTGCTTTCGGTGCCGGCTGGCGTTATCAATTCAGCAGCGGGAAAAAATAAAAAAATTCGACCGCTTCCACATATCCGCGTCACCCGCTCCCCTTGGAAAAGGCGGTTTTTTATTTATAAAAAAGAAAGATAGAGCCCGGCTTCTCCGGGCTCTTGAAAATACTTTGACCTATTATTTTTTCAGCTTCGCAAAGGTTAGCTCATAGGATCCCATGGCAGCTAATGCAACAATTACGGCATTAACTGCCGCCAGGATCGCGTTCTCCCAGGTCAGCCCGGCCGTAAAATGTGTAGCCAGGATCATAACTGCAAGCGCGATCACATAGGCGACCAGCCGTGTCGGGATCTTCCACACCTTGTCCAGCGGCAGCTTCAGCAGCTGGACCACCAGCAGGGTCGCCAGTGTCGCGCCGGCAATGGTGGCCAGCTGCTCCCATGTGAACGGCTCTGTGGGCAGCTCGCCTTCAGCCAGGGCGACCGAACAGGTCAGCAGCAGGGCCATGAACAACACCAGGCATAGCAATAACTTTTTCATTCCGGATCCTCCGTTTCTCTTGATACCCTGGCTGCCATGTATGCAGTCAGGCTCTCGTTCGTTTCTCTAAGTTTCTCGTGGTCGTTCCCTGTGATGAAGTGCATCAGCATGCTCTGGTTCACGATCAGCAGCTGGCCGATGTCGTCCGATTGTGCTTTGAACTTCCGGGTCCCTTTGTCCAGGCGCTTGTTCACGCTCTCCATCTGGGTCTCCAGGTCCTTCACCCGGCCGCGCACGCTCATCCCCCTGATGGCCTCGATGCCACTCCGGATGGTAGACGCCAGGACAAAGAAGAGAATGATCACAGCAGCCACCAGCAGCAAACCGTCAAAGCTCAGGGCAATGGTCGGCCCCTCTATCTTAGGCATTGGATTCACCCCCTTCCTGCCCCAGGCGCTTCATGATTTCGTGCTCGCGCTCGCTGATCTCCCAGGCGATCCGTGATTCTCCGTTCGCGCTCGCTAATGTTCCACACTGCGTCATACCCCCCCCCCGCAGCTGCGGCAGCAATAGCCGCCCGTTCGGCTTCCGCTCTCTCCTGGGCGGCTTTTTCGGATAGTAAATACCCGCCGCCATAGATCGCTTTCCCGGCTTCCTTCATGCTGTCCAGGGCACTGATCCGCATGCAGTCCTGCTTCTCCAGCCGGTAGGGTATCCCGTGTTTGCTCCATCGCTGCAGGATCGCCGCGGTGATCACGCAATCCGGGAAGGCGTACTTCGGCACGTGAACCTTCGCGCCTTTGACGTTCTTCTCGTTTTCCTCTTCGATCAGTCTGTACAGATCCGGAGCTGTCCGCGCCCGGCAGGTGTCCAGGTTGGTCACGAAACTGGTGCACACCTGAGCGCCGTTCTCGTAGGTGATGTCCGCGCCGACGCAGATGTATGTCACATCCACCTGGCGCGCGCTGAAGATGGTCAGCCCGGGACCGAACAGAAAGAACCTGATGCCCTTCTGGTCGTACCACTTGATGATTTCGGCCAGGATGGAAAAGGGCGGATTATCCACCACGACGCAGCCGTCCGGGTATTCTCTGTCTTGGTAACTTTCCCCGGGATAGAATGGCCGCACAAAGTCGGCCCTGTCCAGGCCGTACTCTCTGGCCACCCAGCCGGCGATCGCGTCGAAGACGTTCTCCGGCGTGTAGCAATCGTCCGTGGTCTTCTTGGGCTTGAACTTGTCCAGGAACTCGTTCCACTGCTTCTCGTCGCCCTGCTCGTGGATCCGCAGCGCCTCATCCATGCCGATCTGGACCTGCAGCATCAGCCCAGGCCTCCGGTGATCTGCACCAGCTGCCAGCTAATGCTGTCCAGCAGCCGCAGCAGCGTCTGCGCGTCCGCCCGGCTCACGGTCAGCCGGATCTCGATCGGATCATCCGTGCCGGGCTCCGCGGGTTCTCCCGGATCCTCTCCGGGCTCCACGGCGGCACCGTCGAAAAGCAGGAACTCCGTCATGATGTACCAGCCCTTCCGCCGGCCGCAGTTGACCCTGCACCACTTATCCCCGTGCTCCAGCACTTCCGCGCTGGTTCCCACCGGGATGTCGTCATACAGCCGGTACCCGGCCGTGCCTGGTGTTTTGCTGGCCCTCATGTGCACGGGCGTGCCGCTTGCGGACCATATCACCGCTGTCTCCACCGTGTCGCCTCCTTCGTCCTCCGGATCCGCACCCTCCTGGCCTTCTCCGGCCAGCAGCTTGTCGATCTTCTCCCCGTATGTCAGCTCGGGCCACAGCCCGACGCAGTTCCACCCGCCGTTCGGGATGGTCTTATCCTTGAACTTGCTCTCGCACACCCCGCCGCGGGATTCGCTGCTATGGATGGCGCCTTCGCCGGTCCCGGTCTTGATGCCGATGTGTTTGGCGTTCCCCAGGCCGTCATGGTAGCCCCTCTTTTCCTCCCCGCCATCATCGGCGTGGATGAACAGGATCGCGCCCTTCGGCACGCTCCCGAACCGGGCCTTGCACGCCTCCGGGGTGCCGACCCATCCTTCCTTCCGGATCTTCCGGTACCAGGCGTTGCTGCCCTTCAGGTCCACAGCGATTCCCACGTCCTGCAGGCACTTCTCGAAAAAAGCCTGGCAGTCCATTTCCTGGTAGGTTTTCCCGATGTACTTGAACCCGGCCTCGCCCAGCATTTCCGCGCTTGCTTTGCTCATTTCTCAGCCTCCGCTTCATTCCGGCGCAGCATCTCCCGCGCGCGCTCGCGCCGGTCCGCTTCTTCCTTGTCGATCATGATCTCGCCAAAACACACCGGGCATACCTGCCGTCCTTCCGGGATGATCTCCCCGCAGCAGACGCAGCGGTCGCCGCCGGTCCCTGTTCTTACGTCTCCCATCGGTGTATCCTCCCGTCAGATCTCGATCTCTTCCGCGCTTTCCAGCCAGGCGGCGTAGTGCATCCGGATGTGCTCCTCCAGGCTTCCGCCCCACTGCGGATCGTTCGGGTCGATCCCGCGCACGGCCAGCAGCCGGATCCCATAATCCTTCCGCCCGGTCAGGTCGTCCATGATGGCCACCAGCTCCCCGGGCGTCAGCCACACGTCCGCCAAGCCGTCGCTGCGCGTCTTGATCTCGTAAAAATCGGTGACCGCTTTCATTTTATTTTGTGTATTTTTCTCCGGTGATGATCTTGTACTCCGCGGCGGTGATCCAGCCCTTCTTAACGGCGTTCTTCACCATGGCCTTGTTCCACAGCCCGGCGTCATAGTATCCCTTCACCTTTTCAAATTTCGGGCTCATTTTCTCCGGCCTCCTCTTCTGTCGGGATCTCCACATCCGTCATCATGGCGATGTAGTCGATGTTCGCGGTGTTCCTGGCTGCCTGGGCTTCCGCGTTCTCCAGCGCGGCCTGTTCCGCGGGGGTCATTGTCCGTCTTTTCAGGATCATCTTTTTCTTCTCCTTCCCATAGTCCATGATAGAATTTTTCCAGCCGCAGGACCAGCTGCCGGCTGTTTCCCTTGCTGATGTGGTCGATCCAGGTCTGCCAGGATGCGTCCACGCTTTCCCGGGAGCACTCTCCGCGCTTCGCCTTGCCGGCCAGCCTCCTGTATTTCTTCCGGGCGGCTTTGATCTTCGCCGGATCCGGGATCATCAGCACCTTGCCCGTCCCGGTGATCCGGAACCGGAACCCCAGGAAGGGGATCCCGTCCGCCAGCGGATAGATCCGGGTTTTCTTCCCGTTCACTTCGAAGCCGATCTTCCGCAGCTCGTCGCTGACGGTTTCCATGCACAGGGCCAGGAATACCCGGTCGCTGTGGATCATGATCAGGTCGTCCATGTACCGGATGTAGAACTTCACCCGCAGCCGCTCCTTGATCCGGTGGTCCAGGTCGTTCAGCAGCGAGATGCCGGCGATCTGGATCAGCTGGCTGCCTGGGTTATACCCGGTGTCGCCCTCGTACTGGTCCCGCAGGATCCGGACCACCCGCTCGTATGCCCATTCCGGCAGCTTCTTCCGGAAGTTCTCTTCCGCCACGTCGTGCCGCATGTTCGGGTAGTATCCGTGGATGTCGAACTGCGCCACCCAGCCTTCCGGTCCGTGCTTCCGGTAGTATCTCCGCAGGAACTCCTTCATCCGGTTCCTGGCCGGGTCCGTGCCCTTTCCGGTCTGGCAGGCCCAGTTGTCATAGATGAAGCTGCGCGTCATGATAGGGTAGACCAGGTTGTCGTTCAGGCTCCGCTGGTACACCCGATCGCGGAAGGCGACGGACGCGATCTCCCGCCGCTTCGGGCTGGTGATCGTGAAGTGCTTCGGCGGCGCGGCCCGGTACCGTCCGCTGTGGAGCTCCTGGCAGAGCCGTTCCGTCCGCTCCACGCCCCGGTGATAGTAGGCCGCCACGCTGTCCTTCCACAGCACGCCCTTCCTGCACAGCAGCATGGACCGGTACAGGGCCTCGAACCCGATCACGCTTTCCTCGTCTTCCATAGGTTCTCCTATGCGTATAGCCCAGCCGGCCCGCGGGTCGTGGGCGTCATAGTCGTGTTGTTTTGCCCGTGTTTCAGGGCGGGGACTTCGGCTCCTTGCGTCATTGACCCATCCTCTCCCGCTTACGGCGGGAGGCTTTTCTGAGTATCTCGCAATCCGGGGCCGGCCTATTCGCGTTCGTCGCGTTGTTGTTGTTGGCGTTGCCGCTCGTGTTCACATTCCACGCATTATTCGCGTTGCCGCGATTCGCCGAACGCAGGCGGACGTTCTGAGCACAGCCTACATCCCCCTATGCTTTCGCCCCGGCCTCAGGCCGCAGGCGCTGAGCATCTTTGTCCCTCCAGGCCCGGATCATGGTCCGCAGCTCCTTGGTCATCCCGATCCAGTAGCGCACCCGCCGGCTCTCCAGGTGGAAGAGTGGCTTCGCGGTTTCGATCAGCATCATCAGCCGGTTGCAGGTCTCCGCGGCCTGGTCCTCCCGGTCGATCCGCCTCCGGTATCTCTCCGGGCTTTCGCCCACCTTGATGTTGTTCGCTTCCCAGCACAGCGCCTGGATCTCGATCGCGCAGTCCTGCAGCTTGGCGATGAAAGCGGCCTGTTCCTTCGGAAACCACTTTTCGTTCTCCAGGATCTTCAGGGTGTACACCGTCAGCGCCCGGGCTTTGGAGTTGACCTCCAGCTCCCCGTGCCCGCGCTTTGGAACCGGTACGGACATCCTTCTTCCTCCGGGATCACCGCCCCTTGCGGGGCGGTGATGGTCGATGTTAGTAGATGACGCAAGCCGGGGCCGGCCCAAACGCGTACGTCGCGATGCCGCCGTTGACGGCGTAGCCGCTCGTGCCCACACCCCACGCACCACTCGCGTTGCCGCGATACGCCGAACGCAGGCGGACGTACTGAGCACTGGTGTGGTTCTCGTAGGCGTACCGGATGTGCGCCGGGTTGGCTCCGTTGCCGCCCTGGATCTGCGGGCTGTTCAGTCCCAGCCGTTCCTTCCAGTATTCCCAGTAGGCGCCCTCGACGCCGCTGGCCTGCGGCGCGATGTACTCCTGCTCCAGGGAGGGCAGGAAGAACTTGTCCGCCACGTCCTCGCTGGCGCCGATCTCGCTGTCGGAGATGGTGTTCAGCGCCGTGGTGATCTTCACGGGCCGGATCACCTCCAGGAACTCCTGCGGCAGCCCGGCCATGAACCCCTGCACGGTGGCCAGCTGGTCCGGCCGGTGGTCGAAGGGGTTCTTCTGTTCCCACCATGCGCCCTTGCCGGCGGCGCTGTTCAGCCACTGCCGGATGGCGCTGTGGGCGTACCGGTTGTACCCGTAGGCCGCCCGCTGCATGTTGTTGATCCCGCTCTCCGCGTACTTGGTGCTGCTGCTGAGCACGCCCAGGTCGGTGCCGCTGGAGCTTTCCACCTCCGTCAGCTCCAGGATCTCCGTCGGCGTGTCCTGCAGTCCGTTGGCGAAGGTCCGCACCCGCCAGTTGGCCGGGGCCGTGTCCGGCAGTCCGCTGGTGTTGCTGCTCGCCGTGCCCAGCAGCAGCTGCCCGCCCGCGGGGATCTCCTGGGTGGTGGTAAACTCGTAGATCTTCCCGGCCACGCAGTTATTGCCCCAGTTGTTCCCAATGCTGAAATAATAAGTCCCCGCCGGCAGCGCTGCCGCCGGCACGTAAAACGCGTTGTTCCCGCTGAACTGGATCCCCGTCAGCGCGTAGTGGCTCTGCAGCCACATGGCGTTCGGGTGCGTGACGCCCAGGCCGTCCACCGCCGGCGCGAAGGAAACCACGTCGAAGGGGATGTGGTAGGTGTTTTCGCTGCTGTTGTCCGGCTGCCACACGATGTCGATCTGATCCCCCAGCTGGAAGAAGTCCCGGGCTTTCCCGGCCTTCACGATCTCCTGGATCTCGTGCGCGTTGTTCAGGTCGATGTTTTTGGCGTTGGCGATCGCGATGATCTCCAGCGCGCTGGCCACCCGCTCGGCCTTTTTCCCTTCCCAGATGCTGACTCCCATGTTCTTCTCCTCTCTTTACGCCGCCGCGGTGACGGTCACCGTCGTGATCAGCGTCTCTGTATTTGTGACGATCGTCAGGACGTCTCCGGTGTCCAGGGTTCTCACTTCGGTGATCGTGTCCGTCCCAAAGGTGAACGCGTCCTCGCGCTCCACGATGGCCCCGGCCTTGTGCTCGATCTTCTGCACGTTTCCGTTCGCGTCGAAGGTGATCTCCTGCGCGGTGCCCGGCAGCATGTCGGCCATCAGCCGGTAAGTATCGGCCACGACGATGCCGTGCGCCTGGGCGGCCCAGTATGCAGCGCTGTTGTGGTAGGTCGGGTCCGTGCTGGGCACGTCCTCGCCGCCGCGCTGGCCCACGGCCCAGGCTTCCGCGTCCGACGCGCTGCCCGCCGCAGCTTCCTCGGCCTGCACGGCCCGCGCCGTTCCTTCGGCCACCGCTTCGGCCACTGCTTCCGCTGCGGCCTCCTCGATGATGGCCCCGGCCTGCTGCGCGTAGTATTTCGCGTTGTTGTGGTAGGTCTGGTCGCTCTCGTTCACGGGCACGCCCTTGCGCTCGCCCACGGCCCAGGCTTCCGCGTTGCTCTCGCTGGACGCGCTGCCCATTTCGACCTCCATTTCGATCTCGATCGTCGGATTGACCTCCACGTCGATTCCATCAGCCATGCCTTTCTCCTCCTTCCCGTCAGATCAGCGCCGTGGTGGGCTTGATCCGGATCACGTGGTCGTCCTCCGGCGTGCTCACGCCGCTGCCGTTGACGATCTTCTGCTCGCTGTCGTAGACCGGATCCGTCGCCGCCGTGATGGCGTAGGGATAATCCCCCGGCGGCAGGTAGTCCGTGTCGGTATTCACAAACGGGATCTCGATGCACCCGTCCACCACCTGGCAGATGGCTTCCTTCACCGGCGTCCCGTTCGGGTAGGCCATGCAGAAGTACACCCGGTCGTTATTCCCGAAGCTGTAGCCCGTCAGCCGGATCCGGACGGTCCCGGTATTCCCCTTGTGCATCAGGATGGTCCGATTGTCGTCGGCCAGCTTGAACATTTCCCGTCACCCCCTGTTTGTTTCTTCCTTGATGTAGGCGTCCACCGCAGTCTCCCCGGTGCCCGTGTTGTGGCGCACCATGTACAACTTCCCCATGTACCAGGCCACGGCCCGCCGGTCCTCCAGCACGCCGCCCACCCACAGAACGTCCGGCACGCTGCCTCCCGGGTCCTCTCCGGCGTATTCCGCCACCGCGTCCCGCGCCAGCTCATACATCTGGGCGCTCGTCATCGTCTTCACCCGCCTTTTCCGCTTCTTCCGGTTCCGTTTCTTCCTGCTCGGCTGCCGCCCTGGCGGCTTCCCGCTCTGCCTCTTCCCTGGCGGCCTGCTCTTCCACGCTGTCCATGAACGCGACGCACTGTTTCAGGTCGCTGATCACGTTGGAAACGGGGATGCCGATTGCTTCGACTTCCGTCATCGGCACCTTGATCCCTTCCAGCACGGGGATGATGTGTTTGATCACTTCGTTGACGGTCATGCGGTCCTCCTTACGATGTTTTTCTGTAGTATGTATTGGTGTTCGTGGTTCCGGGGTTCCTCAGGTTGGTGATCGCGGTCCCCGCGGCGTATCGGACCACGGCGCCGCTGCTGTTCGAAACGTATGCCCACTTGGAGCTCCCGCGGTTCGTGCCGGTGACCTGATCGCCCCGGCCTGTCACGGAAGATCCGTTTCCCGGGTACCAGTATTCCGATTTGGAAAGGTAGTAGGTCAGGTCGTATCCGGAGCTGACGATCGTGTACCACGTCCCGCTCGGGGTTTCGCTGGATGTGTGCCGCTTAAAGCGGACGGCGTTCCCGCATACGTTGATGGACTGTTTCGTTCCGCGCCCGGTCACGGAGCTGCCGTTCCCCTTGTAGTACGAATACGAGTCTCCGGACTCGTACAGCTGCGTGTAGGTGTATTTATACTCGGTCCCGATGGGCGTGATGGATCCGTATGCGGACCCCTGCAGCGTGACCGACGCCAGCGTGAACTTTCCCTCCCCGTCGGCCACGCCCGCGTCGTATGCCTGCGTGCCGCTTTCGGCCGTGTCCATCTGGTCGTCGTCGCACAGGGCTTTCGCGGTGTATTTGTGCGTGGTGGAGTTGTAGGTGATGGCCGCGTCGATCGAGAAGCTGATCGGGAAGGCGGTGCCCCCGGTATCCTTGGTAATCTTCAGCACCCCGCCGCTCTTGGTGTAGGATCCGGTCGCGGAATTGTAGCCGGCGGTCCTTCCCGCGTCGTATGCCTGCGTGCCGCTTTCGGCCGTGTCCATCAGGTCGTCGTCGCACAGGGCCTTCGCGGTGTATTTGTGCGTGCTCGAATCGTAGGCGATCGCCGCGTCGATCGAGAAGCTGATCGGGAAGGCGGTGCCGCTGGTGGACTTGGTGACCTTCAGGATGCCGCCGCTCTTGGTGTAATCGCCTTTGGCGACGGCGTACCCGTCGGTGTGCCCCTGGTCGTAGGAGCTCGTCGTATTGAAGTGCATCTCGTCCGAAAAGACGGTCGTCCCTTCGGTGTCGTCCACGTCCAGCGTCACCGTAAACCCTTTTTTGTCGGTGTCCCAGGTGGCCTGCCCGTGTGGCTGGATGGCGTCGATCTGCTTGGAGTAGAACGTCTGGTTCTGCGGAGTCAGAACGGCTTTCGCCATGCCGCCACTCCAGCTCCAGTCTATGGATGTGACGGCCCGGCTAAAATTTCCGGCGCTTACCCAGTCGCTCGAATAAAAGTGCTTTTTGTACAGGGTGTAGGTGTTCCCGCTGCTCAGCTCGACCTTCACGTTCGAAACGGCGTCGGACAGGTCCATCGTGTACTCGCCCTGGGTGAAGTTGGTACACTCCAGGTTCCGGATAAAGGCGTAGTTGCTGGAGAATACCTGCGACCCGGAAAAAAGGCTGTTGATGTAGGTCGCGGTCAGCTCGCTGGCCTTGACGTACCCGTCCACCACCAGGTTCCCGCCGCTGATGCTCACGTTTCCCAGCTCGACGGCCAGCTGCGTCCCGACGTCTCCTTTGGCCACCCGCAGCGCGATCTGCCCAGCGTTCTGGTTGATCTGGCTCTGCAGCCCGCTGGCGGTGTTGCTGATGGTGCTCCGCAGGCTCTCGCTGGTGATCTGCAGCTCGCTGCGCGTGCTGTTGATCTCGTTCTGGAACTCCAGCCGCATGCTCTGGCTCGTGATCTGGAACTCGCTCCGGGTGCTGTTGATCTCGTTGGTGAACTCCGTCCGCAGGCTCTCGCTGGTGATCTGCAGCTCGCTCCTCGTGCTGTTGATCTCGTTGGTGAACTCCGTCCGCAGGCTCTCGCTGGTGATCAGAAGCTCGCTCCGGGTGCTGTTGATCTCGTTGGTGAACTCGGCCCGCAGGCTTTCGCTGGTGATCAGAAGCTCGCTCCTCGTGCTGTTGTTCAGGTTCTCGAACTCGGCCCGCAGGCTCGCCGCGCTCATCTCCAGCTCGCTCCGCAGGCTGTCCGCCGCGTTCATGAACTCGGCCCGCAGCGTTTCCTCTGTCAGGTCGATCTTCGCTTCCATCACGACCAGGTAGCCTTCCGCCCGGGTGACCCGGTTGTGGATGCCGTCGCCGTCCACGATCACTTCCGCCACCCGGGACCAGTCCACGCCGTCCGGCCCGTGCCCGATGATTGCTTCCGCCACCATTCCGACGTGGGTGTCCGTGTCGACGAACCAGGCATGGTCCTCCCCGGCCTGCTTCATGCCGCCCCGGCCGCCGCCGCCGCTTCCGCTGGCCTGTTCCTTCTCCACGTCGCTTACGATGGACGCCAGGTCCGGCAGCTCGTTCCCCAGCGTAACGGTAACCTCTTCCTTTTTCCGGATCTTGTCCGTCACCCGGATCCGGGTGATCCGCTCCGTGATCGTCGTCCCGAACTCCGGCAGCGGCACCCGGCATTTCCGGCCGATGGTCAGCCGGTCCAGGCTCTCCCCGGTGCTTTCGCTCAGGTCCAGCCCGCTGATCGTCACGGTCACCTTCGGCTCGCAGTGCCGTTTCAGCCGCTCCCAGGCCCAGGACCGCAGCGAGCTCTCCGTCTCGGCTCCGCTGAAGGTCTCGACCTTCGCCACCATGCCGTAGACGCTCTCGTTCTTGCTGATGTAGTCCCCGCTGATGTGCAGGTCGTCCTTGCCGATCGGGTAGAACCGGGTATACATCCCGCTGCGGTCGATCACCCGCTTCAGCGTCCGGATATTCCGCCCGGCCCGCATCTCGCAGGTGGTCTCGTCGGATATGCGCCGGATGTGGACCCGGAAGGGGATCCGGCTCAGGTCGTATTCCCAGCAGGCGTCCGGGCAGCTGTTTGTCACGGTCTGCAGCGCGGAGAAAAGGGTGTCCCCGTTGAACTTGTAGGGCCAGGCGATGTCGTCAAAGTCAAAGTCACCCAGCACCCACAGGCTCTGCCGCGCCAGAATGTACTGGGCCGCGGCCCGCGCGCTGCAGGCGCTTGCGCCGGCTCCGGCGATGTCCTCGTAGGTGTGCTCTCCAAAAAGCACCGCGTCCTGCAGCGTGCTGATGATGTGCTCCAGCGTGAGCTGCCGGGTGTCCGTGTTGAAGGTCATGTCCGCGGATCTCGTCCGCCACACGATCCCCTCCCCGGTCCCCGGTTCGTCGTCCAGCAGCCAGCTGCCCACCGGGATCTCCGGATCCTCCGGCCCCAGCTGCAGGGTGGCTGTGCTTTTTCTCTCTTCAAGGCTCAGCCCCAGCGCCTCCGGCATCAGCTTCCGCGCCGGCGTCAGGCTCTGCCCGCTCAGTAGGATCATCAGCAGCCCCTCCGTACTTCTTCTTCATTTTGGCCATCCAGCGCCACACGTTCACGCGCTCCCGGAATCCGTACATCCGTTCCGCCCCTTCCGTGCTGATAGCCAGGATCTTCGCCCGCTCTTCCGGATCCATCCTCCGGATGGGCTCCTCCCAGGGGCGAATCAGCTCCCGGGTGTAGTATTCCGCCAGCGCCTCCCGTTTTTCGTCCGGGATCTTCCCGGCGCGGAACTCCACGCACGCGTCACAGATCCCCCGCCAGGCCTTCGCGGCGGCTTCCTCCGGCTTCCGCTCCAGGGCGATCCGCGGCAGCACGGCCCGGTGCCTGGCGATGTGCTCCCGGTTCCGGGCGTCGTTCTTCCGGTCGCTGGTGCAGCTGCCGGCCCGCAGGCACCACATGTAGATCGGCTCCGGGATCTCCTTCACCCGCTCCGGCCGCAGCTCCATCCCGGCCACGGCGTTGAACAGGCTGTCCTCGCTGTAGGCCAGCCCGTCCAGGAACCGGATCTTTTTCTCCCGCAGCCAGCTTTTCCGCCAGATCTTCCCGTGGATGAAGGTCAGGTTCCATCCTTCGATCGTCCGGGCGTACCGGCCGTTCCGGTCCCGGTTTTCGATGACGATGGGCCCCCAGATCAGGTCCGCCCGCCCCTCGTTGTCCCGGATGGCGTCCAGGATCAGCCGCAGGCTGTCCGCGCTGTACAGCATGTCGTCACAGTCGCAGAACATGATCCACTCCCCGAAGGCCTCGTCCATCCCGGCGTTCCGGGCTGCGCTCACGCCCCCCTCCGGCACCTGGATCACCCGCTGCACAAAGGGGTATCTCCGCATCAGCATGGCGGCGTTCATCTTGCTGATCTGGCCGTCCTGCACCAGGGTCACGGCGCACTCCTCCCGCGTCATGGCGCGCTGCACGTCCAGCATCTGGAACATCTTTTCGCATACGACCCACGGCTCCCGCCAGTGGGTGATCACGATCTCCAGCTTCGGCTTCATCCTGTCCGTCCTTTCCTGCCGTTTATCCAAAGCGCCCGGCGCAGCTCAGCTCCATGATCCCGGTCCCTCCGGCGGTGTAGCTCACGGCCTGCACGCCTGGGTCCACGAAAAGGTCGTTGCTGCTGCCGGCTGTCCTCTTGCTCAGCACGCTCCGGCTGCCGATCCGGCAGCGCAGCAGGCTCCGCTTCCCGTCGTCCGTGTGGTCCAGCCGGAAGGTTTCCCCGCTGGCCAGCCCCAGCCCGGTGAAGCTGATGCTGCTCCCGCCGGCGTTGATGGTCAGGGTATTGATTGTCCCGTTGCCGGTGTTTTTGAAGCTGGCCTCCATCACGGTCCGCTGGTTCCCGTTCACGCCGAAGTTCAGCCCGCCGCTGGCCCCGTTGATCCGGGTCTTCACCGGGCTTTCCTCCTGCCAGTAGGGCACCCCGTAGGCGCGGAAGGTGATGCTGTACTGGTTCCGCTGCATCATGTCGCCCTCGCCGGGCAGCTGCGCGGCGATCACCCGGATCCTGCGCCCGGGCTTATAGTTCACGGTCAGCCAGCCGCCGGCTGCTGCCCAGGTGTTCACCTTTTCCAGCACCTCGGCCCGGGCCTGCGGCCGGTAGCTCTTTTCGTTGATGGTAAAGCTCACCACCACGTCCAGGCTGTCCCGGTGGATCCCGGTGACCCGGCTCCCGCTGCCGCCCCACAGGCTGGCTGCGTCGATGCTTTCCTTTCCGGCGGCCGGTTCGATCTTCTGGATCAGGATCCGGCTGTCGATGCTGTCCAGCTGCACGCCGTCCAGCGCCGCCCGTCTTTTCAGTATCATCAGGCTAACCTCCGTCTTATGCGTTTCTCGCGGATATGATCTGCGCGCCGATGATCTCGCTCACATAGGGCGCCACCAGGCGGCCCACCGTCGCCCCGTCCAGCGTCACCTTGATCCCGCTCACCCCGCTGCTCGCGCCGCTGGCCACGGCGGTCTGGATGGCCGCCGGCAGCCCGTTGAAGTTCCGCAGGTCCGCGCCGGTGATTCCGTTCTCGTTTTTGGTTTCCGTCGCGTTGCCGCCGGTTGTCGTCATCCACCAGTCGTAGGGCAGGTCCTCCAGCTCGTTCTGGTTCTCCGTTTCATCCAGCCGCTGCAGGATCCGGTCCCACACCGCGTCGAAGTCGTCTCCCAGCACTTCCGCCATCCAGTCGAAGGCGCTGGCCTCTTCCTCCCAGGTGTCCACGCCGTTGCTGGCGTTCCGCCAGGCGTCCCACCAGTCCTGCACGGCGTTTTCCTTCTCCTCGTCGCTGTGGGCGTCCAGGTCCACCCATTCCTCGATCTCGTCCCCGTGCTTCGGGCGGCGGTCTTTGTAGACCAGCTCGCCGCTGCCTTCCACGTATACGGTCGGCTTGTCCGCCAGCGGATCCTCCGTCTCTTCCTCCTGGTCCCGCCGCACGTATCCCATGCCCTCCAGGTCGGCGATCAGGTTTTCCAGGCTGTACCCGTTCCATCCGGCCCGGTACCGGGCGATCGCCGTCAGCGCGCCCTCGTCGCCGGTGATCCGGCCCAGGTCGCCGAAGATCTCACCCACCAGCTCCAGGTCGTCCTTCCAGCTCGTCGCGGCGTTGTTCCGGTAGTCCTCCCACCCGGCGCTGGTCAGCGTGCCGGTCTCCTCGTTGAACATGGTGTCCCAGTCGTTGTCCGCCGTCTCCCCGGGCTTCAGCAGCGTATACAGCCCGGCCAGCGCCGGCACGGCCTTCACCGCGGCCGCCCAGAAGGCCGTCGCCCAGCTGCCGCCCACGGCGGCCCCGGCTGCGGCCGCTTCCGCGGCCCCCGTCGCTGCGCTCACGCCCTTGAAGGTTTTGATGGCTTCGATCTGCAGCAGAATGCTGCTCAGCTTCCCGGCCACGGCCCCCAGCTTGGCCAGCAGCCAGATCCCGAAGATGGTCTCGAAGGCGGTCTTCACCTTGTCCGCGTTGTCCACCATCCACTGCAGCGAATTGGCCAGGCTCACCAGGATGTCGCCGATCGCGCTGGTCAGCGGGTCGTCGCTGCCCTGCAGGTCGCCTCCCACGTCCCGCAGGATCCCGATGCACTCCTGGATGATCTGGCCCAGCTTGGTGAAGAAGTCCTCCACGTTCGTCCGGATCTTGTCCAGGGCGGCCTGCTTCCCGGCGTCGTCCGTCGCGTTCAGGTAGTCCGCGATCCCGTCCAGCGTGCCCTCGACGTTCACCAGCAGGTCCAGGCTCACCTGCCCGAACCCCGCGGCGAAGTTTTCCTTGATGGCCTGCCATTTCTCGTCGATCGCGTTGATCTTGACCCACAGGTCGTTCATCGTGCCCAGCTCTTCGTCGCTCATGCCGTAGCCGCTCGTGTTCCCGTTGAACTGGGGCAGCATCTCCTGGATGGTTCCCCAGTCGTTGATCAGGTCCATCACTTTGGTGCTCTTCTTCTCGCCGAAGATCTGCTCGTAGATCGGGGTCATGTTCTGGCCGCTCGTGCTCATCCGGTACAGCTGGTTCATCACGGCCATGGCATAGTCCCACTCGTTGACGTAGTTCACGTCGCTGATGCCCACCAGCTCCGCGATGGTCTTCCCCTTGCCGCCCAGCACGATCTTGCTCACGGCCCCCTGCAGGTCGTCGAAGCTGTTCGCGCTGGCGCCCACCGCCCGGGCGTACTGCTGGATGGTCTGGGCGTCCGTCCCCCAGTATCCGGCGATGTCCGTCCAGTTGTTCGCCTTCGCCGCGGTCGCGCTGATCAGGTCCCACAGCTGCTCCACGGCCCCGGTCACGGTGTCGATCATGCCGGAGAAGATGTTCTCGATCGCGCTGCTCACGCTCTCGCCGGCGCTGCCGATGTTCCCCAGGGCGTCCGCCACGCTCTTGGTGGCCACCGTCGCCGCGGCCGCGTCCGTGCTCACGGTCTGGAACCCGCTGCCGACGCCCTCCAGGTCGTTCTTCATGTTGGCCAGGGAAGTCCGGGCGTTGTTCAGCTTCTGCTCCCATTTCGCCACCACGTCGGCGTTGTCGCCGTATTCTTCCTTTGCCTGCTCCAGGGCTTCCCGAAGGGTCTGGACGACCTTTTCCTGCTCCTTGATCTGCTGCTTCAGGCTTTTGACCTTGGCCTCGTTCTTCTGCTGCTCCGTGGCGTTTTTGCCAAGCTCGGCGGTCTCGGCCTTCAGGGCGGTCTGCAGGGTCTTCAGGTTCCGCTGCGCTTCCTTGATCGCCGCGTTGTACTGCTTTTCGCCGCTCAGCACGATCTCCTGTTTGATCTGCTTGCCTGCCATGGTTCGTCCCCCTCGTTTCTGCCCGTTTTTGGCCCTTTCCGGCCCGTCCGGCTTCCGGTCGGGCGTTCGCCCGTCCGGAGCCCTGGAGGCCTCCTGCGCGAAAACCTGGGCAGCCCTGGGGCGTCTCCCGCTGCTATCCCATCAGGTTCCGCTCCAGCTTCGCGCCGGCCAGCTTCGCGTCGTATCTAAGCCGCATCATGTACATGTCCAGCACGTACCCGATCAGCATGTCTTCCGCGTCCTCGTGGCTGATCCCGGCGATCAGCGCGAATCCGTAGTATTCACGGACCCGCCGCCCCCGCCGGTTCACCCGTTTTTTTCTTCATACTCCGCCGCCAGGGCGTCCTGCGGCTCGTCGTCCGCCTCGTTTCCGCCCACGGTCTCCGCGTGCATGGTTTCGTCCATGGCTTCCCGCAGCGCCTGCGCCACCTGGTCCAGGTCCGCCAGCGTGCAGTCGTCCAGCACGTCCTCCGGCACGTCCATCGGCTTCTTTTCGTATTTCCGCCCGGCGTTCGCCAGGATCTGGAACATCTTCTTGACCATGCTGATCTTCCGTTCCTTCCGGAAGCTGGTCAGCGCTTTCTTCAGGTCTCCGAACTCGTTCTCGATCTGCTCGCTGGCCCACAGGCCCATCCGCAGGTTGTAGGTCACGCCCTTGATGGTGATCTTTGCCATTTTCCTGTCCTCGCTTTCTGTCTGATAAAGGAAAAAGGCCGGAAGGCCTCAGCCCTCCGGCCCTGTCTCTCAGCCGCCGGCGCCGGCGCTGATGCCGGCGTGGCCTCTCAGCCAGGCGATGGCTGCGGTCTCGGTCATGCCGTCCTTGTGCGCGTAGAAGCAGACCTCTTCGCCCGCTCCCAGCTGCACGCCCACGCCGTCGCCGTTGATGTTGTCGTGCCCGAAGGCGGTCCGGTCGCGTCGCGTCTCCGCGCTGATGCCCTGGTGCGCGAACTGGATCTTGTAGATCCAGTAGCCCTCCCAGGTGATGGTGCCCTTGAACCGGTTCGCCATCAGGCAGCCAGCCCCGACGAAGGGCGGGTCGCTTTCGGTCAGCTGCATCTCGCCGTCGGTGCCTTCCTTCAGCCCCAGCACGTCCTTCTTGATCTGGGCGTTGTTGTTGACCAGCTCCAGCACCATGTGCACCGCGGTGGGGATCTTCTCGCTGTCGATCAGGTGGCCGTCAGCGTACTCCTTCTCGTCGGTGCGGTCCTCGTTGATGTCCACCTTTGCCAGGTAGTCGTCCATCATGGTTCCGCCGGTGTACACGATGGCGCTTCCTTCGCCGCCGCTCGCGTACTTCGCGTAGGTAAATTTCTTGCAGGTTGTCTTGGCCATGTCGTGGTCCTCCTCTATTTGTTGATTTCGTCTACCAGGCGGTCGCTTTCGGCTTGCATGGCCTGGGTGATGATCTCCTCAGCCTGGTCGTCTCCGGTGATGAACTTGTCCCCCCGCAGCCGCCGGCCCCGGCCGTAGTTCAGCACGTAGGCCTTGGTCGCGTTCCGGGTGCCCTTGCTGTCTTCGCCCAGGGGGTAAACGTCCTGCGCGCCGCCGCCCAGGAACTCCCGGTATTCGTTCCGACCGATGCTGGCCAGCATCTCGCCCGTGGCTCTCCGGCTCCTTCCGGGGCTCCCGTGGCCCGCGTTTTCCGTCCGTTCGGCCATCCGCTTCTCCGCGGCGCTGGATCCGGCCTCGACGATCTGTTTGATCATCGGCCGGCCCATGCGCTCAAGCTGCCCTTCCAGCAGCTCGAAGCCGTTGACGCGTACCGTCGCCATAGTCAGCCACCTTCCTCCGGCGTCTCTTCCGGATCCGGATCCGGCCAGTCCATCTCGCCCCCGTCGTCGTCCAGCGGGGCCCACATGGTTACGCGCCACCGCCAGATCACCTTGTCCAGGTCGTAGATGTAGTTCCGGCTCATCAGCTTCCACCCGGCGTCGTTTTCCGTTCCGAAGGCCCGCAGCACAGCCTGCACCTTCCGCTTGATCCGGCTTCCGCGGCCGGTGACGCATACCCACACGTCCACGGCCAGCACCTGGTCGGTCATCGTTCCGTCGGCCCACTCGCTGTCGTCTTCGCCCGTCAGCTCCACCGCGCCCCAGTCGTCCGGCCGGTCGGTTTCCAGTACGTCCCTTTCGAAGGTGACGTCCGGCACCCCGTCGTTCAGCTGGTCGATCAGCTGGTCGATCAGATCGTGCTCGCTCATTTACACACCCCCGCCCGTGACGGCCCTGCACTTCAGCCGCATGTAGTCCCGCATATAGCCCAGGTGGTTCACTTCCAGCACGCCGTACACCGTCTCCCCGTGGCGGATCCGCCAGGTGGTGTCGATGCCTTCCCGCCACCGGATCGTGAAGGTCACCACGTCCTCCGCGTGCACCGCGTGGGCCGCGTAAAACTCCCGGCCGCTCACGTCTGCTTTCGCCGCCGGCACGGTGGCCACGTCCACCCATTCGGTGGCGCGCCGCCGGTGCTCCCCTTCGGTCGTGTCCGGCCGGATCAGGGTCACCGTCTGGCGCAGGTCTCCCGCTTTGATCCTGCTCATCGGTCACCGCCCTTCCGCAGCGCATGCACGCTGGTCACGATGTAGATCGGGACCGCCGCGTTCGGGTCCGCGTTTCCTCTGTTGTCGTACATCCACGCCGCCAGATTGCAGACCCAGAACTGCCACAGATCGCTGTTTTCCTGATTTTGCACCCCGGCTGCTCTGTACCACTCCACGGCCGCGCGGTAACACATCTCCAGGACGGAATCCGGCGTGTCCGGATCGGCTCCGGCAAACCGGCGTACCTTCTCTATCATGCTATCGGCCATGGTCTCACTCCTTGTATGGTTTCAGGGAATCCTCTCTTTCGGGGGAAAGCGGGGCGGCACGTGGCCGCCCCGTCCTCCGGTCATCAGGTCAGCGCCAGCTTGCGGAATACCGCGGCGCCGGTATCGAACTTGCTCACGCCCAGGCGCGCGATACCGCGCACTTCGGTGAGGTCCTTTGCCCAGGCGTCGCCGCCCACGTCGGTGCTGGCCACTTCGAAGCCGCCCTTCTGGAACAGCGTGGCGAATTCTTTCATGTCGCCGATGAAGAACGGCGCGCTGGTCACGGCGGAGCTGCCACTGCCGTCGGTGATGTTGCCCAGCTGGGCGTCGCTCACCTTCACGATCTGGCGGCCGAAGATCCGCAGCAGGGTCGCGTTGGTGGGATCAGGCTGCAGCAGGCCGCGGCCCATGTCGTCGGTCAGCTGGTCCAGGGCGTCGAAGCCGCTCTGGTTGGTGATCACCACGGCGGCGTTGGAGATCGCCGGATCCAGGGTCTTGTTCAGGATCGTCTTGATGGCGCTCTCCGGGGTGATGCTTCCGCTCACCAGAGCGGCAGGGGTCAGGGTTTTCAGCGCGGCGATCAGCAGGTAGTTCTCCGTGATCGTCAGCTTCTTGGCAAACCAGCGGCCCAGATAGGCCATCAGGTTGGCGTCCTCGTCCTGCATCAGCTCGTTGGAGATCGGGATCCGCAGGCCGCGCTTGCTCAGGGCGTAGGTCACCTTGGCGAAGGCGGGCTGGTCAGCGTTGTTGGGCACGGTGCCCATCTCGTCGATCTCGGGCATGGGCGCGCTGGGCGCGGTGTCAATCGGGCGCCATCCGGTGGGCGCGTTCACGTTTTCAACATTGAACAGCACGCTCAGGGGATTCAGCTCGCGCTTGATCTCCCGGATGGTGTTGTCGATGTCCACCGGTACCAGGAAGCCGCCGTCGGTGCCCACGGGATCGCCGCCGCCCTCGGTCAGGGCGTCAAACAGGACCTTGACGTTCTCGTTGCCGCGGCCCGTCTTCCGGGTGATGCCGTTCCGGATCGCGTAGCAGAAGGCCCGGGCGTACTCGTTGGACGCCAGCATGTCCTTCCGGCTCTTGGGCTCCGCGGGGACATTGGGCACGGGGGTCAGGCCGGGCACCTGGCTGTCCTTCATGGCGTTGTAGCTCGCCTGCAGGGCGGCCATGCGCTTGTTCATGTCGGCGATGGCGGCCTGCTGCTTCTCCAGCTCGCTGGTGGGCACGCTGCTGTTCGCCGCGTCCTGGGCCAGCTTCGCGTTCGCCTGGCGGATCTGGCCGCCCAGGGTGGAGATCTGGTTCATGATTTCCTGCAGATTCATTCGTTTGTTCCTCCTCTTTCAGGTCGTTTGGGGATAATAAAAAGCGTCCACATGGACGCTTTTGCCTCGGGTTACCATTCGTGCCTGGCCAGGATCCGGGCCCGCCGCGCGATCTCCGCGCGCTTGGCCTTGTCCTCTTCCTTGTCCGGGTCTTCCTGGGGCTTTTCCTTTTCGGGATCGTCCGGATCCTCTTCCGGATCTTCCGGTTCTTCCGGGTTTTCCTCCGGATCCTCTTCCGGATCCTCGTTCTTCCGGCCCCGGCTCGCTTCCCACCGCTGGCACATTTCCCGGATGCTCTCCGGGGTCGCCTTGGTCAGCATGCCGCCGCCGGCGCAGGCCGCGGCCCGGATCTCCCCGCCGTAGATGCTGTCGGCGAATCCCTCGTCGACGCAGGTCTGGGCGCTCATCCAGGTTTCGTTTTCCAGCATTTTCTTCAGCTGGTCCCGGGTTTTTCCGGTCCGCTGCTGATAGGCGGTGATCAGCCCCTCGGTGATCTCGTCCAGGGTCTTCGCGGTCTTCCGCATTTCCTTCGCGTCGCCCACGGCGAAGCTCCACGGGTTGTGGATCATCATGTAGGCCACCGGGCTGATCTGGATCTCGTCCCCGGCCATGGCCACCACGCTGGCCGCGCTGGCTGCCAGGGCGGTGATGATCACCTTCACCCGGCCTTTGCCGTTCAGGCTGTGCTCCCGCAGCGCGCTGTAGATCTCGGCGCCGGCCATCACGTCCCCGCCGGGGCTGTTGATGTGCACCGTTACGTTCCCGATGCCCGCCAGGGCTTTCCGGAACTCCTTGGAGCTGCACTCGTCGCCCCACCACGCCTCTTCGGCGATGGGTCCTTCGATGTCCAGCACGCCGTCCTCCGGCGCCTCCGCGTCCGGAATCAGGTTCCAAAACCTCACCATCAGGTTTTTTCCTCCTTTCCGTCAGTATTGCCTGCGGCCTGGCCGCCCAGCAGCAGCTCCGGATTTTCCACCGCGATCCGCAGGGGGATCAGGTCACGGCTGCTCATCAGCTCGTCGCCGTTCGGATCCGGGGGCAGGCTCAGCTCCGCCCGCACCTCGTTCGGCTTGCGCCACCCGCCGCGGATCGCCATCTGGTTCCGCTCCGCGGTGGTTTTCACGTCCGTCCGGGTCAGGCTCGCGGTGTCAAACCGGAAGTGATAGCCTTCCGCGTATTCCGCGGGCGTCAGCAGCTTTCGGTTCAGCTCCTCTTCCCACTGCTCCACCTTGGGCCCGATCGTCAGCTGCAGGAACTCCATCATCTGCTGCTCAGCGGTCCCGAAGCTGGTGTCGGTGTAGTCCCCCAAAAGATGCGGGGGCAGGTTGTACACCGTGGCCACCCGGTTCCGGGTGATCCGCTCCACGTCCAGCAGCTGGGCGTCCACCGGGCTGGCGCTGAAGTTGGTGGCGGTCATCCCGCCTTCCAGGATCACCACGCTCCGCCCGCTGTTCTCGTATGTCTCCAGAAAACGCCGCACGGCTTCGTCCTTCTGCTCCTGGCTCATGCCCACGCTGGGGATGGTCAGGGCCACGCCGTGGTTCACGCCGTCCAGCTGGTCCAGGCTCAGCTCCTTGACCTGGGTGTCGTAGTCCAGGCTTTTCCGCAGCACGTCGATGGGCTTGATGCCCAGCACGCCGTTCGCGCTCATGTGCTTGATCACGATCAGCAGGAACCCCGGCGCGATGGCCTCCTGGCCGTCGTCCATCCGGACGCTGTACCACAGCTGCCCGCTTTCGTCCCGCTTGGGCGTCACCCGCCGCGGGTTCAGGATGTCCAGCCGGATCGTCTCGCCCGTCTGGTTCTGCACCCGCAGGGCGTAGGCCGTGCCCTCCGTGTTCAGCAGCACCTCCATCGTCTGCTTCCAGCTGTAGGCGCTGAAGTTGGGGTGAGGCTCCAGGTTGATCAGCCGCTCCAGCGGGTGGTTCTTCTGGATCTCGAATCCTCGGTACAGATGGACCGGCATGCTCGCCATGGTGTTGCTGATCCGGCTGATCGCCGCGTAGATGGCCTCGTTTCCCTCGACGGTCCGGTCGGCCACCGGCCGCAGGATCATCCGCAGGTCGCGCTTCCGGACCGGCTGCGTGGGCTTGTCCCGTGCCTGCGCCTTGCTGCGCCTTTTCTGAAATGGCCAGTTCATTCTCTCACCCTTTCCTTGCTATTGTCTCCTTCGCCTTCCCAGGTCCACCACCCGGATCGCCGGCGCGATATAGTCCGTCCCGGCCGGCTGCTTCTGCATCCGGACGGCATGGGCGTCCAGCCAGGCCATGAAGCCGTCGATCTTCCGGTATTTGTTCCGCTTCATGGGCATCCAGTTTTCCTTGTCCAGGTGCCGCCGCTCGCCGCTGATCCGCACGTTGTCGGTGTACCACTGCAGCATCGGATCCTGGTTGCTGATCACCTGCCCGGCCAGCAGCTGCTCCTTGATGTCCTTCATGGGGTCGTTCAGGGTGATCGGCCCCTGCCGGACCACCTGGCAGTCAAAAGCCTGCACGCTCTTTCCGTCCACCTTGCCGCCCACCTCCAGCATCTGCCGCAGCCGGGTTGCGTTCGCCGGGTCGTATCCGATCGTCACAATCTCATACAGCCAGCTCATCTCCGCGAACCACTTGTAGACGTCTTCCTGCTGCACGTATTCCCCGGGCACGATGGTCAGGTAGCCCTGCAGGGCCAGGCCGTAGTAGTCGATCTTCTCCTGGTCCAGGTCCACCTTCCGCTGCGGCACCCAGCTGTGCAGCAGGATGTAGCTCTTCCCGCCGTCCAGCGGGAACTCCAGGGCCGCCGCCGTGAAGTCCTCCCGGTTGCTCAGGTCGAACCCTCCGTAGCAGCGCCGGCCCAGCAGGCTTTCCGGATCGATCGTCTCCCGGTTTCTCCGGATCACTTCCGGCTGCACAAAAGCCATGTCGTCGGCGTTGACCATAATATTGAGCTGCTTGCAGATAAAGTCCGCCCGCTCGCTGGGGATATGCTTGCACCGTTCCCACTGCTTCTTCAGCTCGTCCAGGTGCAGCGTCACGCCCAGCCCGGGGTTCGCCTTGATCCAGCAGCCCGGATTGTCCACGTCGTCCGTGGCGTCCAGCTCCGCGATGAAGGCGAACATCCGGTCGCCCACATCCGGCTTCAGCTTCCCGGCCATGGCGTCGGTGAACAGGTCGTAATAGTAGGCAAGGGGGCCGTCGATCACGTTCCCCATGGTCGTGATGTAGATCACCAGGGGCTGCGTCCGCTTGACCGTCTTCCGCTTGAAAATGTTCAGCAGCTTGAAGTCGCGGTATTCGTGGATCTCATCGAAAATGGCCCCGTGCGGGTTCAGCCCGTCCAGCCGCTTGCTGTCGCTGCTCCGGTGCCGGATCGTCGCGTTCGTCCGGTCATAGTAAACACCGTCGCGCAGCGTCCGGAACCTGGGCGCCAGGTAGGGGCTGGCCTTGATCTGGTCGCGGCACTCGCCGAACACGATGCCCGCCTGGTCCTTGCTGTTGGCCAGCAGGTAGATGTCCGCGCCGCGCTCTCCGTCCTTGCAGGCCAGGTACGTGGCGTTTCCGGCCATCATGGTGGATTTCCCGTTGCCGGTGCCCACCAGGATCAGCGCCTCCCGGTACCGCCGGTATCCGGTTTCCTTATCGACCCAGCCGTACAGGTTGCACTGGATGAAGCACTGCCACCCCATCAGCTCCATCTTGTCGTAGTCGCCCTTGGTCGGCACCAGGAACTTCTCCATGAAGTCCACCGGCCGGGCGGCCTTTTCCTCGTCGAAGCGCCAGGGGTATTCCGGATCCGTCCGGGCCTTTTCCAGGTCGTCCCAAAACCTCCGGCAGGCCATCTGCACCTTTTCGCAGGCCAGGATCCGTCCCGCCAGCACGTCCTCCGCGTAGGCGTAGCACCTGGCCACCGCCGTGCTGATCACCGGGGCCTTCTGGGTTCTCAGCGCCCCCTCGTTCTGCGGCCTGGAGGGGGCCTTCCGGGCCCTCTGGGCTTTCGGTCGTCCGCTGGCCCGTCCGGAGGCTGTTCTGCCTGTTCTGGGCGTTCCTGCGGCAGCCGCTGCACGGTCAGAAGGCGTCGAACTCGTCATCAATCTCGACGGACGCCGCCTTCCGTCCGTTCGGGGTCAGCCGCAGCTCCGCCAGCAGCTTCCGCTGGCTCTCGCTGTAGGCCCGCAGGTGGGCCAGGCTTTTGTTATCCTGCCAGTAGGTCTGCCGGCCGTTCCGGACCTCTTTCCCGATGCCCCGCTCGGCGATGTCCTGCTGCAGGATCCCCTTGATCTGCTCCATGTAGCTGATGTCCGCCACGATCATCTGGTCCGCGTCGGTGATCCCGCCGGGCCGCCGTTCGCACGCGTCGCACAACCGGCCGTACATCCGCCGGGCGTCCGGATCCGTGATCCGATGCCAGTGCTCCTTCTTCAGTCCCGTGTTCATCCTGTCCTGTCCCTCCTGCACCTTCCGCGGGGTAGGGCAGGGGAGGATCCTTATACCTTGATCACGCGCATGCTGTGCGCGCCCTGCCTTTCCGCCGTTTTCCGCTTTGCCTTGGTCCGCTTTTCCGGATGGTGTTCCTCGTGGCATTTCGCGCACAGGCTCCGCAGGTTGTCCATGACCAGCTCCAGATCCGGCCGCTCGCTCCGGGGGATGATGTGATGCACCATCACGGCCCGCCGCGGCTTCCGGATGATCCCGGCCCGGAACTTGTCCATGCAGTCCTGGCACATCCCGAAGTCCCGCTGCAGCGCGTCCGCCCGGACCTTCTTCCATTCCTTGGAATGGTAAAAGGGATCGCTTTCCTTGTAGTCCGCCATCCGGTTCTCCTCCTGTCCTGGAAGAAATAACGCCGGCGCAGGGACAGGTCTGCCGCCGGCGGTAAAGTAAAAGGGCGCCCGGGATGTTCTCCTGTTCGCCCTCACTTTGACAGCCTGAACTTTATCATAGGATCCGCGTTCCTTCAAGGGTTATACATGTAGGGAACATGTACCCTACACGTTCCCACACGTGGGAACAGGTTCCCGCACGTTCCCACACGTTACCACACGTGGGAACACGTTCCCTCGTGTTCCATCCGCGCTCCTTCGCGTTCCTTGGTGTATACTCCTTCCTATTATATGCCCCAAAAAGCAATAAAATGGGCGGAGCCCCTGTCCAGGCCCCGCCCTTGCTCAGAATTCCACCGGATCTCCGCGTTTCCACGCCTCGTTCGGATCGATGCCCTGCTTCTCCGGATCATCGCTGTGCCACCGGGTGCAGAAGCTGTTCTCCTGGTATCTTCCGCAGGTCTTCCGCTCCGCGCACGTGCAGCAGTCCGGCCCCTGCCGTCTCTCCTGCTCGATGTTCCTCCCGGCCCTGGGCTTCCCGCTCATCTGCCAGTCCCTCCCTTCTCTCTCAGGTACCACGCCGGCAGCGTGCTGTCCACCCGCACCGGGTCCAGCATGTCCAGCAGCTGCTCCGCGGCCCGTTTCGTTTTCCGGACGTACCCCGCGGTGTACTTTTCCTCCCTGGCGATCCTGGGCGTGTCCCATCCCTTCGCGTAATAATCGAACAGGATCTTCCCCTCCAGGTCCGGCACCATGTCCATCAGCGCCCGGGTGGCCACCCGCTCCGCTTCCGCGGCCTCCTTCCGGGCGGTCTTCTCCCGCTCCAGCGCGTCGATCTCCGCGTAGATCCGGCCGGTCTTGTCCTTGTCACCGCTTCCGCGGCTTCCTCCGTTCGGGTCGGCCTGCGGCGCGCTCAGGCTGGTCAGCACGTCATGCCACTGATCGATCCGCTGCTGCAGCCGCTCAATGTCGTTCCTGGCCGCCCGGCACCTTTTCATAATTGTGATCGCTTTCATGTTCAGGCCTCCCCGTTTTCCTTACTCCACGTCGAACTTCTCCATCAGCATGATCAGCCCCGCCACCCTCCGGAACCATCCGGAAAGCACCTCCCGGCTGATCGTGATGGCTGCCTGGTCCTCTTCGGCCTCCAGGATCTGCTGCATCTCGCGGGCCGCCTTCTTGGCCCCGCCGATCCGCATCAGCATTTCGCCCAGCTTCATTCTTTCGTCCTCCTCAGAACGGCAGGTCCTCCGGGTCCTCCACTTCGGTCATCCCGGTCTGCGGGTCCGTCTTTGGCTGCTCGCCGGCAGGCGCTGGCGGCGCGTCCGCGTCCGTCGGTTCCTCGCCCTGGCCGCCGCCTCCGGCGCTCAGGAACTCCACCTCGTCCGCGTTCATTTCGATCTCGCCCTTCGCCGCTCCGTCTTTGCCGATCCAGGCGTGCGCCCTCGGCTCGCCGATCACGCATACCTTCCGGCCCTTCCGCAGGTACTTCGCGCAGGTGTCCCCCAGCCCCCGCCAGGCGGTCACCCGCACGAATTCCGCGTCCGGCTGGCCCTCCCTGGGCCGCTTCCGCCGGGCCGCCACCGTAAACCGGCACCAGTTGATCCCGCTCTCCGTCGTGCCCGTCTCCGGGTCCCGTGTCAGATTCCCGATGATTGTGTAGTGGTTCATGTCCGTCCCTTCCTCTCTTGATCACATCGTTTTAATGATCCACGCGGCCAGCAGGACCGCCAGGATGATGATCACCAGTTTCATATCAGGTTCCGATCCTTTCATACAATCTGCGTCTTTCTAAGTCCTTCATCTCCGGCAGCACGCCGATCCGGATGCAGTCCGCGGTGATCTCAATGTAGCTGCTCCGCGTGCAGTCCGCGCCGTCCAGCGCCTCATCCATCACCATGATTTCGCTCCGGGTTCCACAGTAGGCGCAGGTTCCGCTCCCGTCCGGCGGCGCGCCGCAGTTCCTGCAGTTCGTGGCCTTCATATGGTCACGTCCTTCCCGTGGATCAGCTGCCCGGCCGCGTCCCGGTATTCGCACCGCCGGTAGGGGCTGTCTCCGTCCCGGATCTCCGTCGGCACCGCGGATTCCAGCAGCGCTTCCCGCAGCTCGCAGCGATCGATCTCGTTCCCCTCCCGCATGCACAGAAGGCACTCGCTTTCCATGGCCGCCTCGCAGATCGTCGCCAGGTGCTTGTCCGTGATCAGCAGCTGCCGCGGCGTCCGGATCGGCCCGTCGATGTGCAGCTCGTAGTGCCCGTGCTGCGCGTAGGCGATGTAGTAGTCTTCCCGGCTCGATGGCATGGTCCGCAGCAGCGCTTCCTGGATCCTGCAGATCAGCACCGTGGCCAGCCGGATGTCCCGCCAGATCCATTTCCCGGCCAGCCTGGCCCGTTCCCGGCAGGCCGGCGCGTTCCGCATCAGCGTGTTCCGCAGCACCATCAGGTTCAGCATGAACTCGTTCTCCCGCTTGTTTGGCTTCGTCTTCCGGTCCTCCGGGATCTCCGGCGCCGGATCCGCGCCTCTGCCTTCAGGGGCACAGGATCCAGTGGATCCTGTGTTGGTTTGCGGGCCGGTCGGGCCGCGGCCTTCAGGGGCGCGGGCCGCCGCGGAAGAACCGCGATTTTTTTGCCCGGAAACCGGGGCTTCCGCCCCGGCCCGCACGCCCTCCGCTGCGCTTTGTACAGTCCCTTTCGCGCCGGGCCCCGCGTTCCCGAAGAACATCCGGTGGAGCTCTTCCGCTTTTTGGCGCTTCTCCGCTTCCGTCATCGGCCTTCCGGAGCCCTTCGCCACCTCCCTGGCCATCTGATCGATCTCCCGCTTGCTCAGGTGCTCCGCCGATATCGGCCCTCTCATGCCCTCGCCCTCCTTTCCATCGCCATCCGGATGTTTGTCCATCCGCTGATCATGTTCTCCGCGCCGCCCAGCATGGCCGCCGGCACGTCGTGCAGGTCCTTCACGCCGCAGCGCTTCATCAGATCCTTTTTGATCGCCGCCCGGAAGATCCGGGGGCTGTCCTTGTCCTGCAGGTTGTACTTCCCGCAGATCTGATCCGCCCGCATCCGGATCAGCGCCTGCAGCCGCTTCACGTCGTCGTGCCGGATCGTGACTGCCGCCTGTTGTCTCTCCAGCTCCTCCATCCGCCGCTGCATGGATCCGACGATGGCCCCCAGCTGCGCCAGGTAGCCGCCCAGCTTTTCCACATCCTCATGCAGCGCCGGCACCTTGCTGAATGGCAGCACGGCCATCAGGTCCTCCATGGCTTCCGGCCCGGTGCCTGCCGGCACTTCCGCGCTGATCGCCATCATGTTCTTCTCGCTGTTCACAGGACCGCCCCCTCGCTTGGGATGCACCCGGCCAGGGTTTCCCGCATCACCTTCAGCCATATTTCCAGCCGCTCCAGGCAGGGCTCCACCTGCTGCTCGCCCCGCAGGATCCCAGGCCCGTCCCAGATCGGCAGCATCTCACAGTCCGTCAGGAAACGGTCGGTGGCCATCTTGATCGTCTTCCAGGCGGGCTCTTTCCCTTCCGGCCCGCAGGCCTTCAGCGCTTCCAGCTCCGCCTCCGCGTCGGCCGCCCGCTTCTCCGCTTCCTCCGCGGCCGCCAGAAGGTCACCCTGGTTCCGCCTCAGCCCGTCCGCTTCCTTCCTGGCGCTCTCCAGTCTCTCCTGCAGGTCCGCGTACTCCCCACTCAGCTGGTCGATCTCCTTTTTTGCGGCCTGGTAGCCCTTGTCCCACTGCTGGCTTCCGTCCTTCCGGCTGGCCTCCAGCTCCGCCTTCAGACCCCGGACCCGATCTTCAGCCTGCGCTGCCTTGCTGTTCAGGAAGTCGATTTTTCCCTGGAACTCCTTCCGGATGTCGTGCTCCATCCCGGCCGCCTTGTCCTGCAGGCCCCGCCGGTAGGCTGCCCCCGCTTCCTCGTCCATCCGCTGCTGGTAGGCCTTGATCGTGGCCTCCAGCTGATGCTTCAGGCCGTCCCGGTCCTCTTCCGCCCGCTTCAGGGCCTGCCGGATCTCGGACGCCGTGCCGGTCTCCTGCACCAGCTTCAGCTTCGCCTGCCGGATCTCTTCCTTCAGCGCCTTTACCGTGGCCCCTTCGTCCGCGGCCTTCTCCGCGATCTTCTCCTGGGCGTCCTCATCCAGTCCGCTGCCCAAAAGCAGCAGCGCCTTGCTCATCTCCAGCTGTGCCATGGCGCTTCCGTCCCGGATCTCCGTGGCCGCCTTCATGCAGCGCTGCGCCTGCCGGGGCGTCAGCCCCGTGGTCTCCGTCACCCAGGTCTCCCACTGCCCGTGGGGAACCACCTGGGCGGCCTTCGCCTCGTTCAGCGTCCGGCCGATCCCGATGTACCCGGTCCCGATCTGCTCCTTGTACAAATGGATCCGCGCTTCGTAGTCCGCCAGGGTCAGCGCCCTGGTCTCCGTCCTGTTCGCCAGCATCGTCATGTTCTTTTCCTCCTGTCCTTTTGCTTGTTTATTCCCTCGGGGTCCGCTCCTGGCTTTCGCCTTCCCCGTGGTTCACCTTCATGTGCCGGTCCCGGATGGCCTTCACTTCCTCGTCCTCCCGCGGCTCAATCCGCTGCACCCACCCGCACCGCGGGCAGTGCCGCAGCGCGAACCCGGCGATCTGGCAGCACTCGATGATGTCCAGCTCGTCCCGGGTGTTTTTTTCGGATGAAGTACATTTTCCCGCAGTGCGGGCAGGGCCATCTTCTCGGTATCCTCATTTCCATTCCTCCGGCAGCTCCTCGCCGCTGACCTGTGTCATCGTCGTCTGCACCGCTCCCGGCTTCGGCCCGCCCCGCATTTCGCTGGCGGGGATCCACAGCAGCCGGATGTTCTTCCCGTCGATCCATTTCTGCCGGGTCGGGTTTTCCTCTTTCGAGATGCCCTTCAGGATCCCGTCCGTCCGCAGGTGTTTGTATAGGGCCTTCAGGCTCACCGGGAACTCCTGCCCCTGCTCTCTGCACAGCTTGCTGATCTCCCCGAAGCTGACGTTCGGCAGCAGGTAGTAGAACTCGCTGTCCATATATCCGATCATTTTCTCTGTGGGCGGCGGATCCTTGGCGTCCGGGACGCTCAGGTCCTTCAGCGCCACCCGCTTGCTGTTCAGCAGCTCGCCCAGCGCATCCAGGAAGATCCTCGTGGGCTTCTCGCTCTCCATGTCCCGCGCCTGCTTCCGGCTGCTCTCCATCAGCTTGTGCCTGGCGTCCTTCAGCAGCTCCATCGCCGTGTCCGTATCGAAGAGCCCCAGGTCCCGCATGTAGTTCAGCATCAGGTTGTAGCCGATCAGGATGCAGGCCACCGTCTCCGGCGCCCGGTCGTGCTGCCCGCTGCTGTCCCTCCGGATGTCCTCCCGGTACTTGATGAACATGTTGTGCAGTCTCTCCGGCATGCTGTCCGCCTGCTGCAGCAGCCACAGGATGTATCCCCGCATGGCCTTCTGCAGGTACCCGCCCCGGGCCAGCTCCTGCATCTCCGTCAGTTCGTTCCCCACCGGGATGTCCCCCTTGTCTATGTCCAGGATAAAATACCGGGCCAGGCCGCTGGCGCCGATCGCCGGCAGGTCCTCGCCGGTGATGATCGCCACGCTGCGCGGCGGCGTGTTTGCCTTGATCGTGCTGTCCGCGTTCAGCCGGCCCCGGTCCACGCCGTCGCCGAAGGCCCGGCTGAGGGTCTGCGCGGTGGCGGCCATCTGCCGCTTTTCCTGCACGCTGGTCACCGGGTGGAAGTCGTCCACCAGGATCGGCGCGTCCTTCACCAGGAAGGCTTTCTTGCGGATCTGGTTTCCGGTGTCGTTAAAGCTGGCCGGCGGGTTTTTGGCGTGGAAGTTCCCGAAGTGGCTCATGGCCAGGGCGGCCGCCGTGGTCTTGTGGGTCCCGCTCTCGCCGTAGAGGAAAAGGGCGAAGGCCGGCGTGATGTCCGTGGCTCCCAGGAACTCCCGCAGCGGGGCCAGGTAGGCCGTCCCCAGCAGCGCGATCCCGATCTCTTCCTTCATCACGTCCTTCAGCCTCAGGCTGATCCTGGCCGCGTCCGGGAAGGTGATCTTGTCGAATCCCTGAACCCCGCCGCCGTCCAGCCGGTAGGTCTTCAGCGCGTCCCCCATGTCCACCGTGATCCCGTCCATCCCGACGGCCCCGCCGTGGAAAAGGTAGCACCATTTCCCCTGGATCTTCCGCCAGCCGGTGTGGTTATATTCCACCACCCGCTTAGCTGTCATCTGGCCCACCTTCTTGATGGCCCAGGCCACCTTGCCTTTGGTGGTGCTGCCGGGCGCCAGGCTCGCGTCGAATCCCCATTTCTCCGTGACCCAGTTCATGCTGTCCAGCTCGTTCGCCCGGATCGTGACCCGGCCCAGCTTCCGGCCGTTCTGGTTCCATCCGTCCAGGACGAAGTTCAGACTGGTGTTCACGCCGTCGTCCCGGGTCAGCTCCATCCGCGGGATCACCGCGAAGTCGCACAGGGCCTTGCTGCCCTCGCTGCCGGTCTGCACGATGCAGCCGTTCTCCACGCCGTAGCCCTTCACCGCGCTGTACAGCCGTTCCGCCTGCTCCATCGGGGTCAGCCAGAAGGGCACCGCGTTCGGGTCGAAGTCCCGCGTGGCGGCCACCTGCCGGGCCAGCGCGTCCATAGCGTCCACGTCCCCCAGGATCGCCACCATGTCGCTGATGTCGCCCTTCTCGGGCAGCTCCGCGCAGGCTTCCTTCAGGTCCACCAGGCGCACCCGTTTCGCGATCCCCTGCAGCTTCAGCGCCACGTCGTATGCGTGGTTCTGGCCGGTGTAGTCGTTCCCCTTGCTGTCGTTGTCCGGCAGGATGATCACGTCCGCGCCGGCCAGGATCCGGCTGTACCCGTCCCGCCATTTCCCGGCCCCGCCGGGATTGCAAGTGGCTGCGTGCCCAAGGCGCTCCAGCGTTTCCACGTCCTTCTCGCCCTCGACGACGAACACGGGCTTTCCCTCGCTGATCGCCTTCGCCACCTGCGGCATGCGGTACAGCGTGCTGTCCCGGATCTCTGCCGGCACGCTGTTCACGTATCCGGCGCGGTTCGCCTTCGGGCTTCCCGGATCGTACACCCGCTGCCGGAAGGTCTTCCCGGGCTTCCCGTCCAGGTAGTGCAGCCGCACCACCTGGAACAGCTCCTTCCCGTCCTCATCCGTGTAGCTGTACACCGCGTCCGGGTGATCCCAGTCCGGCTTTAGCTGATCCTTCTCGGGGACCTTCCCGGAACCGTTCCCCGCGGGCCCTTGTCCTGCGGGGGTTCCGGGTTTTCCCTGGGATTTTCCGGAACCGTTGCCGCCGCCGGCGTTCCCGGCTCCGTTTCCCACAGTGTGCACCGTCATTCCCGGAACGAGCCCGCCGGTCTTCGGGTCCACCTGCATGCAGGGGATCACCTCCCCGGTCTTCGGATCCAGCGGCCGGCCCTGTTCGTCCACCGTTCGCACCCGGAAGGGGTTCCCATTCGCGTCCCGGACGATCTCCCCGGTCTCCGGATCCACCGCCACCTCATCCGGCCCCCAGACGGTTCTCACTTCCGCCGGCGCGTCCGCGTCCGTTGGCTCGTCGCTCCGCTGCGCTTTCGCAGCGTTTCCCTTCCGGCGCTGCGTTTTTGCAGCGGGCCGCTCCGGGTCCGGGTTCACAATCAGGTCCTTCGCCGTAATCCCCAGCGCGGCCATGATGGTGTCGTTTCCGCACCCTGCATGGCAGCACAGGTAGATCCGCTTCCGCCCGTCCCGCGGGCTGTCCTTTGCCGTAACCGTCAGGCTGGCGGTCCGGTCCTGGTGCGCCGGGCACCGTGCCGTATATTCGCCGCTGCTGTTCGGGCCGCTCACGTGGTCCAGCATTCCCAGTATCTGATGCAGATCCATCCCGCGACCCTCCTTTCTTTCCTGTCCCTCGTCCGCTCATGGCTGCATGGCCTGTCCCGCAGCGCCTTAATGCAGCGGCGCCCGCTTACTGCAGATCTTCTGCGCTGATCCTGCCCAGCTTCTCGGCGATGATCCTGGCGACCTTTTTCTTGCTCTGCTGCTCTTCCGCTTCTTTCCGGATCGCTTCGGCGTTCCGCATGCCTTCCGCGATCGCCGCGGCCTGCCGCAGCACGGAGCAGACCTCTGATCCTGTCATGAAGAAGCGGGCCAGATCCATGGTCGACATCCCGTTGATGCACTCCACGGCCGGCTTCCCGTCCCGGATGGCCAGCAGGAAGAACCCACCCACCTGGATGCCATCCCGCAGCTGGCTGTCTGTCTCAAACTCCGGGTTGCTGCTCTCTGCCCGGATGGTGTAGCTCTGTTTCATGTTCCTGTCCTCCTCGTTTCTTCCGTCTCCGCTCCGCGTGCCACCGGGCGTCTGCCTTCAGGTGGCACGGGGCGCACAGCGCGATCAGGTTCTCCACGCTGCAGTTCTCTGGCTGGTGATCCTTGTGGTGCACGGTCAGCGTGAACTGGTGCCCCGCTTTTCCCGGCGTGTCCAGCCGTTCGCCGGGTCTCCGGCACTGCTTCCCGCACTGCTGGCACTTCCACCCGGCAGCCTCCTTCGCCGCCAGGGCGATCCGTTTCCAGTCGGCCGGGTACCGGTCCTTCTCCATCGGCATCAGACAATCTCCAGGTTCAGCAGGAAGACCGCGGCCTCCTCGATCTGCTCGTCCATCTTCCGGGCCAGCGCCAGATCCTTCCGGTCGTCTTCCTTCTCATCCTCGCCGCCGATCACGGCCGGCGCGTTCGCCACCACCATGTGCGCCCCTGTCGCGATCCCTTGCACGGCCTCCTCGGGCATTTTCCCGCGCCCCTTGCAGATGAACCCGTAACTGAACGCCAGGTAGCTGATCAGCTCCTTATACATTACTGTCCCTCCTGTTCGTCCTGCCCGTTCGGTTCGGCCTGCTCTTCCTGCTCGTCCTGCGCCGGCCAGATCACCACGTTCGGCGCCCGGTATCCGTCTCTCACTTCGATCCTGTCCTCAAAAATCCACATCCATGTTTTCCACGGGAAGTTGTGGGGAGTGATCCCCGTCTCCATGGCGGAGTCCAGCAGGCACCCTTCCGGGCCGTAATCGCTGCCGATGCTGAAATAGTCCAGGCCCTTCTCGCCCTCTTCCAGCAGCCGCAGGGCCAGGATCTTCTCAAACAGATCCAGGGCATGGCCGTCCGTCGGTTCGTTCAGGCTGTCCGCCATCATGCCGGCGAGGATTCCTTCCTGGCTGCTGTCCCCGTTGTCGTGGTGTGCCCCGCCGTCGATCTTCTCCCGCCACCAGTGCGCGGCCGCCCGTGCCATTTCCTCGTTTACCATCTTTCTGTCCCTCCTGTCCTTATTCCTGAAAAGCGTCCACGTTGTCGCTTTTCTCAGAACTCCACCACGATCATGATCACCGGCCCGACCACGGTTTCCAGTTCCCGGGCCTGGAACCCAAGCACCCGCATCTTCAGCAGGTCCGCCACCACGGCCTCTTCTTTCCACCAGTCCTGCACCTGCCCGTTGAAAAGCGCGTCCTCTTCCCGGTACCCGTTATCGCCGGCCCTGCCTTCGAAGATGATCACAAACTCATCGTTCGGGATCAGCTTCATCAGCTCGCCCAGCCGGATCTCCTTCACCACGTTCAGCCACTTGTTCCTGAAATCAATTTTTTCCACTTTCAGCCCTCCTCGTTCTGTTTCATGTTCCCCGGGTTCTTTTCTCTTCGCTCGTCACGTGCCACCCTCACGCAGATCTGCCGGACCCGTTCCGTGCAGACTCCGTACCGCTCGCCGATCTCCCGGTATGTCAGCTCGCTGTTCATTCTCAGCTGGTAGATCTCCCGGTTCCTCTCTGGTTTTCCGTGCGGCCGCCCCATCGGTCAGCTGTCACCTCCGTCGCTGGTCCTCTCGAAAAAGTCCGTCCATGGAAACCCCAGCGCCTGCCCGATACGCTGCGCCATGGATACGGATGGCTTTCTCTCCTCCAGCTCGTAACCGGCGATCGCACGCTGAGAGCAGCCGACCATCTGCGCCAGCTCCGCCTGGGTCAGCTTTTTTTCCTTCCGCTTCTGCACCATGATTTTCATCTTAGCCCTCCTTTTTCACCCGGGAGCATCATTTTAGCGCTTTCTGTTCTATTCTGTCAATAGTTTTTAGCGCGATTGTTTCATTTTTTGTATGCACTCATTGTGCTATTATTTCAGCGGGAGGTGATGATGTGGATTTTTCTCAAAGAATTGTAACTTTGCGCAAACAGCGCAAATGGACACAGGAAAAGCTCGGGGAGCTCGTCAACATGTCGCAGCGTTCCGTGGCAAATTGGGAGTCCGGGGAGCGCTGCCCATCCATCCCGACCTTAATAGAATTGTCTAAAAAATTTAATGTCTCCATTGATTATATGCTCGGGTGTTCAGACGTCCCGGAAAAAGCAAAAGAGCAGCCCGCCGTACAAGATGGCGAGCTGCTCTCTGAAGTCATTTCACGGATCCAGGATCTTCCTGATCCGGCTCTGTCCCGGGTTGCTGATTTTCTGGACGGTCTTCAAGCTGGTCAAGAAGTCGCCACAGCTGCAGCAGCTGATCCCGATTCAGATCTCTGACTCTTTCGAGGATCTCTTCCCTGGTCATTTTCTGTCCTTTCCACTGGAACGTTCCGGCCGTTATTCACGTGTATGTGAATTATATCACAGGAGGCTGCCATGAAGAAGCTGCTCGCCGTTTTTCTTGCTGCGCTGCTGGTCTGCTCCTCAGCATCCGCGCAGACCTTCTCCTCGCTGTCCCAACTCCAGCGCCATCTGGAAAACAGCTCACCAGCCCAGAGCATGGCAGCAGGCGCCCATTACTTGGAAGTCGAAGGGACCGTTGACAGCATCACCTGGGCCGGCGCTAATAATCATTACGACCTGATCCTGCTGGTGGATGACGAAAAGGCCATGGCACCAATCGGCGCATCTTCTCCGCAGCTGCGTGTTCATTTCCGGCTTCACAAAGAACAGCTGCCTTTTCAGCCCGGTGACGTGCTCACCGTCTTCGGCTCCGTTAATGAACTGTATTCTTCTGTCATGGTCCCGATGATTCTGGCTAAAACGATTAACGGATCTGAAGATTTTTGACGTCCTAACAGAAAAACAAACCCGCCCTAACAGTTTTCTAACAGGTTTTCCCCGGGTTTCTGTGCGGCGCGGAGCCGTTGATTTTATTGGCTTTTCGCCGGGTCTGAACCCGGTTCTAACAGTTTAGCAGTAAAAAAACAGGTATACCCCACTACAATTATTTATCATGTACACAGGAAAGAAGGCGCGGCCTTTTGGGAACTATTGAAAAAAGGGGCAGGAACTCCTGGCGGATCGGCACACAGATCAAAATCGGGAACGATTGGCAATGGGTCCGGGTTCCGCTGCGGATGGATCCGGAGCTCCCGGAAGACGCCCAGCGCCGCGCAGCGGAAAAAGAGCTCCGGAAGCTCGAAGCCAGGCTCGCCGGCGAACCGGCGGAAGTGCCAACGCTGCGCGAATGGTCGGAGACCTGGCTTTCGAAGCATCTGGACCATGACGCCAGTCCGGTGACCGTTTCGAACTATCGCTTTCTGCTTTCCTCCCGGATCCTCCCGCAGCTTGGGGATCTCCCGATCACGGACCTAACGCCGGCCAGGCTCACGGACTGGATGTATAATCTCCGGAAAGATCCCCGGAAAAGCACACGCCTGCCGGATGAAAAGCTGAAGCGCCCCCGCCGGAACGGTGAGAAGCTGATCACCGACGCCCAGGCCGCGAAGCCGCTCTCCGCGAAGACGGCGCAGAATTATTATGGCTGCATGAAGACGATGCTGGCGGCAGCCGTGCGCGTCGGGCTCCTGGAATATAACCCCATGGACCGGGTGGCGCGGCCAAAAAAGCGCAAAAAAAAGAAGGCGACTCTTCCGGAGCCGGAAGTGATCGCCCTCCTGCAGCTGATTATTAGTGAAGCGGAAACCCCGCTGAAGCTGGCCGTCCTGCTGGCCATGCTGTGCAGCCTTCGCCTGGGCGAAGTCGGTGCCCTGAAATATTCGGACGTAGACTGGGCCGCCGGCACCATCGCCGTGGACCGGTCGCTGAAGTACACGCCGGCCGAAGGCGCTTTCATCGCCGAAACGAAAACAGACGCCGGGGACCGGCTGATCACGCTGCCGCCGTCCATGATCCGGATCCTCCGGAACGCCATGTGGGAAGATGTCATGGAAGCCCAGGATCTCCCGGAAAAATGGAAGGGCGCAAACTGGATCGTGCACAGCCGGCACGGCGCCCGCGTAAATAAAGATACGCCCAGCAAATGGTTCCGGAAGTTCGCCGACGATCACGGCTATCAGGAGTTGACCTTCCACGGCCTGCGGCACGTCCACGCCAGCATGCTCCTGCAGCACCGGGTGGATCTGCAGTCCGTCTCCGTCCGGATGGGGCACTCCGATCCGTCCGTCACGCTGCGCGCCTATGCGGACGCCATGCCCGCCAGGGATCAGGACGCCGCGGCCACCATGGACCGCCTTCTCCTGGCCACCGGATCCGTCGCGCCGGCTGTCGCTGATCCGGATCCCGCTACCGTTCCGGATCAGGAAGCCGTGCCGGCAGCAGCTGCGCAGCAGCTGCCAGGCTGAAGCCAGGCATAACTAAATTAAGGACCGCGCCAGGAGCCTTTATTTTCAAGGCTTCCATGGTGCGGTTTCTTAGTTCCCAGGGAAAATAATTATAATAATAGTTATAAGTATTATTAACTTTTCCCCCATTTCTCCCAGGCGCAAGCCCTTATCCCGCAGCAGCTCCGGACGCCGACGCGCCGATTTTTCCCCCAGTTTTCCACACTTTCCACAGCTTTTCCACAAATTCCTGGAAAATAAAAGCGCCCCGGAAGCCTTACGCTTCCGGGGTTTCTTCGCTGTCGAAGTGGCGGGATTCGAACCCGCGGCCTTTTGGTCCCGAACTGTCCGCCACTTTATCCAGGGAAATATAGCGCCCATATGTATTTTTTACTGTTAGAACTGTTAGAACATAAAATATGCGCTTTTTCTTCTATAATATGCACCGCCTAACAGTAAAATAATTTTTCTGTTAGAATCTGTTAGAAAATACTGTTTACTGTTAGGTGAGACGAAGGCCCCCTCCTTTTGTTTTATGGCCCACGCTGTAAACGGCTG
>Ga0326513_10000369_pt1 | contig 37571 bp, 29 predicted proteins | sample 2_2465_0518_D_FD_203654 | JGI IMG/M metagenome (GOLD analysis project Ga0326513, IMG submission 203654) | Bovine rumen microbial communities from UC Davis, California, United States - 2_2465_0518 | ecosystem: Host-associated > Mammals > Digestive system > Stomach > Rumen | place: USA...
GGGTCGCTCTCCGGTACGAGCATCAGCCTGCCCTCGCCCTGTTTGACCAGGCCGCCGAGCAGAGCGCGGAACGCTTTTGCCCCGATGGTTTTTTCGATTTTCGCCACGGGCTTCAGTTTCGTTTCCTCGATCTGCTCGGGGCCGTAGCCGCTTCGGATCAGCTGGGCGCGGACCTCTTCGTCGTCCGTCCACGTCCGGGATGGGCGTCTGCCGCGTACCAGCTTGTACCCTCGGATGTGCTCGCCGTGCAGGGCGCGCTCTTCGGTGTAGGCGCGCAGATCCCTGATCCACTCCTCCACGCTGTCGAGGCGCGGCAGGATGGCCTGAATCTGTTCTTCACTGAGCTCTCCGGCTCCCACAAGCCCGTATTCAAAGATTTTGAGCGCCTCTGCAGCGCGGGCCGCGCACACGGCTTTCGCCGCGCAGAAGCGGCAGTGCTCGCCGGGGATGAAGTCGCCCTTGCCCTCGTAGGCCAGGGCAGCTGCCGGGACGACGGTCTCCTCTGCCCAGCGCAGCAGGTCCTCCACGCTGATCGCGTCGTGGGTCACGCTGTTGAGGCGCGGCTGGATGATCGTGGTGCGCACCGCCGCGAAGTCGTAGAGCGCGTGGAACTTGTCCCATGCGCCGAGACCATACAGCCGGAGCTGCGGGTTGCCCTCCGCGCTGACGGGGACGCCCACACCGTGTTTGTAGTCCAGCACCTCCAGCAGCACGTCGCTCACGATCACGCAGTCGCCGGTGCCGAAGCCCTGCGGCACCCACTTGGAATAGTCCAGCCGCTGCTCCAGCAGGATCGCGGCGTTCGGGTCCACTTTGCGGTGGGCCTCCAGGCGCTCCATCACGACGTCGCAGTAGGTGTCGGTGGCCTGCTCCATGTCCTCCGGGATGTCTCCCAGCTCCGTGCGCAGGGCCTTGTACCGGGTCAGGTTGATGCCGGGGTAGGCTTTGCGCTCGGCCTCGCTCATCTTGCCGTGCTTGGCGGCGGTCATCTTGTCCGCCCGCCAGATGGCGTAGCGGATCTTGATCTCGCCCAGCGCGTGGGCTTTCGTGCCTTCCGCGGCGAAGGTGGAGGTCTGCTCGCCGAAGCGCTGCGTCAGCCGTTCGGAGAGTCTTGCGCTCGGTGTGCATACCAGCCAGCGGTGGGCACTGCTGGCGCCCAGCAGGGCGTGTGCGCCGGGCGGCATTACACTGCCTCCTCCGCCTTGGCCAGCAGCTCCGCGTAGCGGCTCTCCGGCACGTCGCTCAGACGCTGATAGCCCAGCTCGTGCATGACCTTGGCCACGTCCACGCCGTTGTCGTTGGCCAGCGCGGTCAGACGTGCCTTCACCTCGGTCTTGGTCAGCGTGGGCTCCGGCTTGGGGAAGGGTACGACCGTGCTCTCCTCGGTCGGGGCAGCGTCCTCTGTGTCATCGCTGCCGCCCGGCGCCCACGTTCCGGTCTCCGGTGCGGGGATCGGGTCAGCGATCAGGCCGACGCCCTCCGGGGCGAAGCCCGTGGCCGGTCGCTCCAGCGCACGGAAGGGATCATCGTGCTGGTGCAGGGTCTCGGCCATGCCGCGGGTCGCGGCGATGTGGTTGAGCAGGGTCATGTAGGCTTCGCTCCGCACGTCCTCGACGCGCAGCGCCTCGGTCAGCTCGGTGTCCCGCGCCTGCAGGACGGTCAGCAGGGTCTCGTTACTCATCTTTGTTCTCCTCCTCATAAAGGTTGTTGTCCTTGCGGAACTGCTGCAGTCCGGCCAGCACCAGGGTGAGGTACTCGGCTACCGTCTGCGCGGTTTCCAGCTCGGCGGTTTCCGTCGGGTGATCCGGGCGGAGTACGCATTCGGCGATGCCGTCTAATTCCTTGCAGATGTCCTCGTGCAGGAGCGTCGCCTGGCCCAGCGCCTTGGTTTTCGGATCGTCCGTCCTTTTGATGATTTCCTCCGCCATCTGGCGCATGATGTCGTGGAGCATGTTCTTCTCCGCAGGTTTCATGTTGCTAATGTCCATTTCTTGATCTCCTTTCAAATTTGTGGGTGTGATGGTTTATATCGTCAGGCCTTGCCGGGCCGTCGGATCATTGCTTGCAGACCCCTCGATGCGCGCTACTTCAGCCGCACTGATGCGGGTCGCCTTGCCGACGCGGAAGGTGCGCAGCTCTCCGCGCCGCACCATCGCATAGAGCAAGGCCTCACTGCAGGCCCACCGCTCCGCGAGCGTCTTGTAAGTAAAAGCGATGTTGCTCATATCATCCTGTAACCCCTTTCTTCGCCGAAGTCGTGGATCACGCGCAAGAGCCGCTCTAGTAGTTCATTGGCGTCCTGCTCTACCCGCGCCATATCGGCGCGGCACATGGGCTCAACTCCCCACGGGTTGTACTCCCAATAAGCGAGTTGCCAAACAGCTTGCACGAGATGTCTCTCACCGGGACCTGCTTCGCCAAGGGCTCGGACGTAAAGGTGTTCTGGAACTCTTTTCATCTCGCCGCCCTCCTTTTCTCTGATTGACTGATTGACTGGTTCACGTTGTTCAATATTGAACTTTCGGCACAAAAAAATAGGAAACAACTTCTGTTACCGGGATCTCCAGCAGCTCACACGCCCGGAGGATCTCGGTCTGTTTCCAATCCTTGCGACTATGCAGTTTATGTGTCAGGGTGGTTTCCGACAAGCCCAGTGCGCCTGCAAAGCTGGACTGCGTGCCGAACATTTCAATAATGCGCCCTCTCAACTTCGAGTAGTTGTATGTCATCCTTATCACCTCCTGTTCAATCTTGAACTGCCTTTATACTAGTACAAACATTTGAACTTGTCAACAGGAAAATTCAATTTTCCAAAACTTTCTCTTGAACTTTTCGTTTGTTTGTGTATAATGAAACCAACAGGGGGTGTAAACATGACTGTTTCCACGACTGCCGAAAGGCTAAAAGAGATCATGGCGGAACGCAAACTGCGGCAGGTCGATGTGCTCGATCTGGCCAAGCCGTTCTGCGAACAGTTCCACGTCAAGCTGGGTAAGAGCGATCTGAGCCAGTATCTGCACGGCGTGGCAAAGCCCGGAAGCTCCAAGCTGACGATCCTCGGTCTGGCGCTGAACGTCAACGAGGCTTGGCTAATGGGGCTGGACGTTCCGCGGGAGCGTGAGGACCGGAAGCAGGAGACCCGTGAGGTACTGTCTGAGGGAGGTATGCGTCTGTTGCTGGATGCCGACTCCAAGCTGACGCAGGAGCAGCTGAATGAGATCGTCAACTTCATCCGCTATCAGCAGCAGAAGAATGATCGCCAATGAAATTCTATCAGGACGTACATTATTATATTTATCCGCTGGACTTCCCCAGCATGGGCGTACTCGGCGCAGTGTGCCCCAACACGGACGGAACCGTCAACATCTACATCAACACCCTCTACACCCCAGAGCTCCAGGGCCGTGCCCTCCGGCATGAACTGCGCCACATGGCGTATGGACATCTGTGGTGCGATACGAAGTCGCTCACGGAAAAAGAGCTGGAGGCGGACACGGACGATCCGAACGTCGTGTTCGCGGATGACTACTCTTCCGTCGAGTACACGCCCCCAGCGTCTGTCGAGGTACCGAACGCAGACGCGCCGGAGCTCAGGAAGATCCCCCTCTTCCACAGCCTCGACGCGCTGCGTAAGCTCTATGAATTTATTTATCAGTGTGACATCGCGGACGCCCCGCGTGAACGCAGATAAAAAAAATGACCGCCCGATGCGGCAACATCGAGCGGTCTGCAAACGACTATCCTATCATCACACCCACGATCAGAAAGGAGCACACTGTTTGCTCCTCCATTGTATCCGAGAAGTTATGATTTTGCAAGGAGGAATTTATTATGAAGAAAACGGTTTATGCTACCCATATCACTACGCCCGCAGGCAAGCGCGTCTACCTGCGTGCCAAGACGAAGGAGGAACTGGACGAAAAGGTCCTTGAGGCGCGCATCGCGCTCCGTGCCGGCGTGGACATCGCCAGCAATCTGACCTTTGAGGAGTACGCCCGCGTCTGGCTCCGCGCCTATAAGCTGGGCAAGATCCGCCCCAGCAGCTACACGATCCTGGAGACCAACCTCAATACCCACGTCATTCCCTTCTTTGCCGGGATGAAGCTCAAGGAGATCAAGCCGCTGCACATCCAGCTGTTCATCTCCAGCCTGGACGGCTACAGCAAGAGCCTCCAGACCAAGTGCATCTCACTGGCCCGGAACATCTTCCAGTCTGCTGCCGAGAACGGCGAGATCGTCGCCAGCCCCATGCGGAAGGAGGATCGCGCAACGGCTGAAGACCCGGCGGAGGAAGAGCCTCTCACCAACGAGCAGGCCCGCGCGCTGCTGGCCGCGCTCCAGGGGACGCAGGCGTATACATTCTGTCTGCTGGCGCTCTCCACCGGGATGCGCCGCGGGGAGATCCTCGGCCTCATGTGGCAGGACGTGGACCTTGACAACCGGGTCATCACCGTCACCCACAACAAGTCCTTCCCGATGGACGCCACCGACGCCCCGGTTACGGAGCTTCTCAAGACCGAGGCTGCGCGGCGCAAGCTGCCACTGAGCTCCTGTCTCACGGAGCACCTCAAAGCGCTGCGCGCGGAGAGCGACTCGCCCTACGTCCTGCATATGCGCAACGGCGAGAGCCTCACCAAGAGCGCCTTCCGTTCCATGTGGGGCGCCGTGGAGCGCCGCACGGAGGGTAAGGGACGGGTCAACCGCGAAAAGGGTGCGAAGTATGGTCAGCTCACCGTCTCGCTGGACTTCGACGTACACCCCCACCTGCTGCGCCACACCTATATCACGCAGCTCTTTGAGGCCGGTCTGGATCTCAAACAGGTCCAGTATCTCGCCGGGCACTCCAAGCCGGAGATGACCATGCGGGTCTACACCCACTACCGCGAGAAGCAGCGCGCCGCCGCGACGCACGCCCAGGTCTGCTCCGCGCTGGACTATCTCGGCGCGTGAGGCCAAAACTTTTTCTTACTTGTTGCCGCTTTTTTATGCGACCAATCTTCTGAGGTTAACATAATATTCTCAGAACTGCGCAACTTTTTGCAACCAACGCCATCAAGTGCCATGAAGTTTGAGCAACCTTTGTGCAACCTGACAAAAACTTCACAAACTTTTTCGGTTAAAAAAGTTGCAAAAATACCCCGAAACCTTACGATTTCGGGGTATTTAGTGGTGCGCGGTACAGGACTCGAACCTGTGACCCCATGCACGTCAAGCATGATGCCTCAAGCCCGGAAACCCGCATGGCGTCTAGGTTATTTGGGTTTCGTGTTCTAAAGTGCGCAACCAAAATGAAACCGACAGGTTGCACAATGGTTAACATAATTTCTCGGATACACTTTATTGTCACCACGATTTACCCTGCTTTGCGATACTTTTTGCGGCTTTTTACAGCGATAAAAACAGCCCCCTCCGGTCTCCCGGAAGGGGTTGTTTTCGTGTTTACGGGTTGTACTTACCGTACTTGTTTTCCATCGCCTGCAGCTTGTTGTCCACCATCTTCTCGCTGTAGCCGAGGACGGTCTTCCCTGCGCCGAGGGCTTCGGCGAGGTACTGGATCTGATCCTTGGACAGGCCGGGGATCTGATAGACTTCCTTCATGATCCGCAGGCTCTTGCTGAGATTCACGGACTTACCATCTTTGTCCTTAATGCTCGTGAGCCCGGAGGTCCTTGCGTAGGCGGCGGTGTACACGTCGGGCGAGATGTTGTGCTCGGTCAGCGCGGCGGTGATCTTCGAGTAGTCGCTTTCCGGCTCCTGCCCGAAGAGTTCCGACTTCGCCTTCTTGTCCGCGTACTCGTACATCTCCTTGATCGCTTTGGCGCGGGCCGCGTCGTCCAGCTTGTTGTAGCTGCCGGACTGGATGAACGCGGACACGTAGTTGTAGCGATCCTGGCCAAGTTGCGTGGCGTAGGTGACGTACTCCTCTGCGGTGAGGTTTTTCTCCACCTTGTTGATCTTGACCTTCTTGGCCGCGCGTTCCGGCAGGACGCTCTCGCCGGTGGCATCGTAGAGCCGCTGCAGCTCGTCCTCCACCGGATCCCTGCTGACCTGCGACACGTATGCGGGGTTCGCCATGTTGTTGAACGCACGCTCCGGCGCGGAGCCGGTGTCTGTGGTACGACCCCAGGCGTCGATGAACGGGATTTGGTTATAGTCCCAGTGCGGGACCTTCTGACTCACTTTACCGAGCGTGTACTGCAAGTCAGTGGGTACGGAACTGTTCTTGTCTGTGTACGTGGTCATGCGCTGATCCTCCGCGGTGCGCTCCGCCTGACCGAGGACGGTCGGGAAGACCTGCGTCACGTAACTGGTGAGCGCAGATGCAAGGACGGAGCCGAGAACACTGTTGCCCTGATTCTTCGCATAAGCCGCGTTGTCGAACGCATCGTTCAGCCCCTGCAGCATGGACATCTCCAGCATCGGGGACGTGGTGTTCTTTGCGACCTTGGACAGGTCCTCCCAGGAGAGTCCACCCTCCAGCGCGGCATTGTACATCTCGACGCCCATGAAGAACGGGATCGCCTCCGGCGCCAGCCAGTCGAGGGTAACGCTCTTGCCGTTGTCCAGCTCAAGAGAGTAGTTCTGGCGGCGACGCAGGGAGTCAAAGTTCTTCTGCTTTTCGTCGTCGTCCTCACCGCCCTTGATCCGGCCAGCCGCGGCAAGCATCATGCCCAGCGCGAACAGCGCCGAGCCGGACACGCCCGCTGCCAGACGGTCGATGCCTCGCGTGATCTCAGTGGAGTTCTTGCCCTTGACGCCCTTGGTCAGCACGTAGATGCCGTTGAGCACGCCCGCGGGGGAATACTCCAGCGCCCGGACGAGGATGTTGGTCGGCGTCCGTTTGAACGGGACGACACCCTCCACCACGTAGCCAGCCGCGCGGGCCACCTTGTTCTCGCTGCGGTACAGCTTGCCAAGGGAGGACACTGCGTCGGAGGCTTGGTTGCGGTCGTTGAAGGTGTTGCGCATGGCCTCCTGCGCCGCGTACTCTCTGGCGCGGACGAGGACCTTGCGCCCGTTGATGCTTTTCTCGGCCTCCGCGATGGACTGGATGCCGTTCGCCTGCAGATACCCGGCGAGGCTTTGCACGTAGATGTAGCGCTTGAACGCCATATCCTCCAGCTCCAGTAGATTGCTGTTGCCTTCGGCCAGGGTGTTGAGCGTTTTGCCGACCACGTTGCCGTTGCTGAACGCTGGCGCGCTCTGCTCGATCTCGGACATCACGGTCTTGTTCTCGTTGTACTTGTTGATCTGACCGAGGTGATCCTTGACCTTCTTGAAGTCCTCCTGCGCCTCTTTGATCAGCGTCTGGGACTTGATACCGGTGAGCGACTTGGTGCGTTCCACCTTGCCGCCGGACACAGCGTTGGCCAGAAGCTCCCCGACTGCGCCGACGCGGTTCTTCACGATCACCGGCGCCTGAAACAGCGCGTTGCCGAGGATGTTTCGGATGTGCGTGCGCGGGTTGCCCAGCATGGCGAGGTAGCGGATCGCGTCGAACTTCGCCTTGAAATTGCGCGGCAGCGTTTCGGCAATGCGCTTCACGATCTTCTCGTGGACCTTTTCGCGCTCCTCCTGCGACCCGGCTCTGGTGTACTCGCCGACCTCGTCTTCGGTCAGCTCGACGTTCGTGCCGTACTTCTCGTTGATCGCTTCGATGGCCTTGCGCAGACCGATCAGCTGGCCCTCCGGGGAGAGCTTGCGGAACATGCTCTGCGCCTGCAGCGCCTGTGCGACCGTGGTGGAGTTGCGCGTGTAGAGGGTGAGCAGTTCAGCGGTCGCCTCATCGTTCCCCTCGCGCATGGCCTGCAACAGGAGCTGCTGGCCGAGGGCTACGTTGTCCTTGCTGGCCGTGCCGTTGTTGACGTTGTTGCGGTACTGCTCCAGTGCGCCATCGAAACCCTTGCCGTTTAAGGTGCGCCGTGCGAGTCCTACCGCACGGGTGTCCGTCTCCGTGTCGAAGGACAGCTCGCCGGAGGCGATCATGCCCTCCAGCTGCTTGGCCGCCGAGTCGGTGGTGCCGTTCGCGCCGTAGACCGTGGACGCGGACTTCGGGATGTTACGTCCCTCGAAGTCCTGCTTCGGGACGTCGGTGTGCCGTGCGGGAGCGGGACCGCTGTCGTGGAAGTTCTTGCTCTGTGCCTGCAGGCGGTCATAGTCGGTGTTGACCTCGCCCGCGTTCGCCGCACCAACACCGTCATCTCTCAGTTCGTCCAGCTGTTTACGCAGCTCCGGGGAGATGGAGTAGCGAGTATCGCCATTCTGCTCCCCTGCGGTTAGGCCAAACTTAGCGAGATCGATCGGTCCGCCCTGACGCTGCATCGGCTCGACGCCGTGCTCACGGCAGATGCGCGCCACATCGTCATCGGTGAGGATCTTCGTGACCTTCATCGCGCCGGTGATCACCCACGGCACGGTGTCGGGGTTCGGGTTGGTGCGATAGCGATAGTAGCCGTTCTCCGGGATGCGCGGCAGCCCGGCGTAGGAGTGGCGGAACTTTCCGTTGTCCGTGTAGCCGTAGCTCATCGCTTCATCCTGGTAGTCCTCATCCATCGCATACTCACACTCGGCCCACACGAAGTCAGCGGGGAACAGTTCCTTGACGCCGGTCTCCGGGTTGAGTCGGGCAAACTGCTTGGCCAGCGGGACGTCACCGAGATGCCAGCCAGGACGGAACGCCAGCGAACCGCTGCCGCCCTGTGTCCCCTTGCCGCCGGCGCGTACCTGCGCGCGTCCGGTCTTGCTGGGAGGCGCGGCGACGCCGACGTCTGCATTCAGCCACACACCCACGGGCGTTCCCTCACCGTTGGGGTTTGCTACCATCGGTGGGTAGAGCTGCCCGTCTTTGGCATAGAACACCTTGTACGCGACGCCAGTCTTCTTCGGAGGATCTTCCTCGCGGATAGAGTAGCGAGCGTCGATATCGGAAAGCTCTTCCCGTTCACGTTGTGCGCCGATGGTCTTGTTGGCGAACTCCGTGTTCGGGCGGATTTCGCTGTCCTCGCTTGCCACGCTGTACCGGGTCTTACCCGTCTGCGCCTCCCAACGCTCCGTCAGACGGCGGGTCTCGCGGTGATAGGTCAGCAGGCCGTCCTCGTCCACGTTGTCCAGCAGATAGTCCAGGGCAGCCGAGGCGCCATCCAGCGCGGTCTCCGTCTCGATGCCGAAGAACTTGCGGATCGCATCGATCACACGCTGGAGCAGGTTCTTCTTGGCCAGCTTCTCGCGGAACTTTACGTTGGCCAGCTCTGCGGCAAACTCCTTGATATTGGTGATGCCGTAGTCCCCGGCAAAGGCCGGGTCCGCCTTGACTTCATTGTAGACCTCTTCCAGCCGATTGACCGCTTCCTGGACATTCGGGTCGGAGTAGATATCGTCGTTCCGATAATCAGGATCCAGCGCATAGACGGTCACCGAATGGATCATCTCGTGGAGGATCGTGCTCGCCTTGTTCTGACCAGTGTGCAGCGAATCGCCAAAGTAGCCGCGATTCAGCCACACGTAGGGGCCGGAATTCATACCAGCGTTTTTGCCAAACGCTTTGTCATAGACCTTGCTCGACGCATAGACCTGCACGCGAAAGCGCTCCGCCAGCGGGAACACCTTATCCGCCAGCTTCGTGAGCGCTTCGTTGGTGTTGTACTGGTCGAAGATGTCTCTGGCTTCCTTGACCGTGTACGCCCGGTGCTCCAGTTTGATCGGCTGTCCGCCGAGATCCCGCGCGAGTTCGTCAACGCGGGCTTTGTACACGTTGCGTGCTTTCGTGATCGAACCGCGATACCTGCCGGCGGGATCCCAGTGGTTCTGGGTCGAGTACCACGACAGCGCGTCCAAGGTCTGGATGTCATGGATGCGCGCCACAAAGGCCTGCATCGACTTCTTCGTCCCCTTGTCGCCGTCAAAGAAGCGCGCGACGAAGTCATACTCCGGGTTGTTGCGGTAGAACTCGTTTACCTCTCTACCCGTCCAGCCCTTTCCTGCACTGACCTTGTCAAGTACAGACTGCGTGACGGTGAGCAGCTCGCGGTCAGCATCGGTGAGCTGTTCATTGTTTTCCAGTTCCGTGGCGATGCTGTACTGCACGCCCTCCTCTCTCGCCGAGCCGTCCTCCGTCTTGGGGCCGAGACCGGCGATGATGTCGTTCACGATATCCGGGACGTCCTTGTCCCGCTTGCCTTCGAGGATCGCGTCCTCACTGAGGCCCTGCTTCATCAGCTCATCGAAGCTGCCGAAAGCAGACCCCTCACTGGGGAAGGTCATCGTAACGTCGCCCTGCGGCGTGAACGCGCCGGATTCATCGTACACTGCAAAGTCGGTCAGCAGCTTATAGTAGTTCTCATCGACGGCTTTCTGACCGTTTTCCTCGGCGGCCACGCCGTCGAAGGTCTTATAGGCGAACTCGTCGAATTTAGGCGTGAGACCGAGTTCCTCGCATTTACGAACGTACCGCTCCGCGGCCTCGCGCGGATCGACGCCCTCGTGCATCAACTTATTGAAGTCAACCTTTTCCAGCTCTTTGAGCAGCTTCTTGTCGCCGGATTTGTTCGGATCCAGCTTACGCAGCTTGCCCGTTTCCTTGTCCAGGATGCGGGTGTTCTGCACATCAGTATAGTCCGTAAAGGCCGCAATGTTGTTCATGCCCGCGACGAGGTGCGAGATGGAAGACTTGTGGTACGGGATGATCATGCGGATCGCCGGGTCCTTCATCATCGCCCGGATGTGCTCACTGGAGATACCGACCGCAATCGTACCGCAGTTCTTACCGTACTGCGGGTCTGCCTGAATCTTGAGCGCCAGCTGATAACCCTCTTCGGCGCTACCCTTAACGCCGACCAGCGAGCCGAAGGACTGACCGTCCTTCCACACGTAGTGACCGTCCTTGTCCAACCCGGGGGCGACGCCGTCCTCTACGACGTCGGGGACGAGGCTCATGTTGATCTTGATGCCGGTCAGGCCGAACTGCATGACGTAAAGCGACTCCTTGGTGTAAGAGTGCGCGGGGAGCTTCTTCGCGGAAAGATCCGCGATCATCTGGGCATAGTCGAAGACCATGCGGGGGATATAGTCGCTGAAGGACTGAATGCGCACTCCACCCACCGAATATGCCTTGGCACGGGAGAAGCTGCGCGACTTGAGGATCTCATTCAGATACTGTACGTTGCTCTCCGCGGACTTGGGACCGCCGGTGCCCTTCTTGGAGTTGTACAGCTTCATGATGTCTTCGTTCTGCTCGGCCACCGCGTCAAAGCCCGCCGTGGACAGGAAGTCCCCGCGCAGGAGGAGCTTGCGCCCCTCGGGGTGAGAGCGCAGGTACTTCGCCGTCTGATAATCGACAGACCCGCGGCTCTTCTTGTTCTCCGGTTTGTTCTCCGCGATAAACCGATCCAGCTCCGTAAAGTCAAGGTCGGCGTCTGCCAGAGTATCGATGCCGCCCTCGCCCGGCGTGACTTGGGCGTTGTTGCCAAAGTTGTGGTAGTTGTAGACGGCCTTGCCGTTCTTCGGCTTGATCATGCGCAGCACGTCGTTATACAGCGTGACAAAGGTATCCGCGACATTTGCCTGCCGATAGCGCTTGGCGTCCACGAAGCAGAGGGCGCAGGCGGTCTCAAAGCCGTAGCTGCGGATAAGGTCGTTGACTCTTACGATCTGCTCCTCTCCGAGGATCAGGTTGCCCGCCACGCCACGCTTGACCAGCTCGTTGAAAACCGCGTCCAGGGTGGCGCGCTTCTTGCAGACAAGGGAGAAGTCAAGGTTCATGACGTACTCGCCGTTGTTCTTCACCACTGAAAACACGGGGTTGCCCTTGGAGTCAACCACGACCTTCGCCTCGCTCCACTCCGAGAAGGGCTCGTACTGGTCGCTGTCCTTGGCCTGTTTTGCCAGTTCGTAGATGCGCTCCATCTCGTCATAGAGGGCGTCTGCGTCCTCGCGGGTGAGATCCTTTTTCTTAACGGCTTTATCCAGCCAGTCACGCAGAACCTTGCGCCCGGATTCATCATACGTCGTGAGAGAAAAACGAGAAGACCCGGTGCCGTTGCTTTCGACCACCGGATCTCCTTTTTTATTAACGATTTCGCCTTCCTTGCGGTAGGTCTTGTCCTCCAGTTCCTCCACGTTGTGGATCACGGATGTGCCTTCCACCGTCTCCGCACGCAGGCCCTCGTCACGGATCTCCTGCGAACGCTCGGCTTCGGAGCGGATGCTCGGCTCAGACGGCGCGAGTACATCATCGCCCAGGACTTTGGCCAAACGAGTACGCAGGCGCTGGAACTTGTCCTCTGCGAGGTCGAAACGGTTGAGATCACCAGCCAGATCGGCGCAGAATTCATTCCAATACGCAGCCTCACTGGCGTCACCATACTGACCGAGCACCGCAGTGTACGGCCCCTTTTCGGAATCGTACCGATCTCTGATATGCGACACAAGAGCCTCGTCGATGCTCATGCCGGTCACGAGCGCCTGCGCCGCAGTCTTGAACTTCACGCTCTTGTCAAAACGGTAGTGGAACAGCTCGTGATAACCGAGCTGCGTCACACGCCACGACGGGTCGTCCACGCGGACGCGGATCAGCTTCTGCTTGGGCAGGCTGACACCGTTGGCCGTCACTGCCTCACCGGACTCCGTCTTCATACCGGTGTCCATGTTGCCCCGCATCACCTGCACCGTCGCGCCGTTGGACTGTGCGGTCTCGATCAACTTGCGGAAGCCGGGGACGATCTTTGCAACACGGTCATAATCCTTCTCGGCGATGATCTGCATGTCGGCGCGATCCTTGCCGGGGGAGACCGTTTCCGTCTCCAGCTTCAGCTCGTCAAGCTGTTCGATTACTCTTGATTGTTCAGCTTTGCCAGCTCCTCGTCGATCCTCTGCTCGATCCTGCGCATTGACTCCTCGCCGAGACGCCACGGTTCCGGGCTCGGCGGCGGATCGGCCTTCAGCTTCTCCTGCTGCGCGAGGAACTCCTTCACCTTGCTCTCCGGTACGCTGACCGGGAACCCCCTGTAGTCCGTCAGGGTGTAGATCGGTTCGTCCATTGCTCATGCCCTCCTTATAAAAGTCGTAGTCACTCTGACCAATGACGCCCTGCGCCAGGGCATTATCAATGAATTCCTGGCGCACTTCGTCTGTGGTCATTTTGTCACCATCTGGCAGCGTCTTCACGAAGTCGCTGAAATCAGACAGCGTCATGTCCTTTCCGGCAAACTTGATGGAGACCGCGTTCAGGTCCGGCGCCCACTTGGTGTCGGTCTGATCCTCCACGCGCTCAAAGCCGGGGCCGAGGCTGCCGTCCTTGACGGACTCGACTACAGACCTCGGTGCGATCACTGCTCCGGGCATACCCGGCGCGGCGACGCCGTCCGGGGCGAGCACGGGCGTCATGTCGTAGCCCTCCACCGCAGACGTCGGGATGTAGGGCCGGATCTTCGCAAACCCACCTACCCTCGACTGCTCGGCCACCTGCGCGGCGCTCACCTCCGGCTTGGGCTGGAGGCGCATCACCGTCTGGATCTTTGCCGAATCGCTCTGCTTGTTGAAGTCTTCCGGCAGGGTCACGCCAGTGTAGCGCTCGAATACCTCCCGCAGGCTGGTCTGCGTCAGGCCCAGCTTGTTGATGTCTTTCGCGCTGACCTGCTCACCCGCCGCATAGCTGGAGAGAATGTCCGCCTTTTCCTGCGCCTTTGCAAGGCTCATGTGGTTGCCGCCGCCCTGATCCACGTGGACGTAATCCGTCGTGATATCGTCAAGACGCTCCGGGACACGTTCAGTATAACCGCTCTCACGCGATTGCGCAAGGCCTTTTGCGCGCTGATACGCCTCACCGCCGCTGCCCGTGTTAAAAGCGATCCCGCCCCGGCCATCCGGCGCGGCGTCGAACACGGTCATGTCGCCGCCCTCCTGCACGTACTGCTCGAACAGGGTGCCAAGGTTGTGGGTGCTGTCCTTCAGCTTGCCGCTCTTGATGTCCTTCGCGGTCTGATAGGCCTGGGTGGACTGGTCCATGTCGCGCAGCGACACCTCGATAAGGTTCTTGTCCATGTGGTTGCCCCGGAGCTGCGCGCCGTAGCGGTTGCGCTGGATGTCGGTGCTGACCGTGCTGGGGCCTTCCAGGAAGCCTGCGGTCAGCGCACCGAGCAGGCCGGAATAAATCGCCTCCGGCGTCACCAGGTCGATGCTGTTGTTCTCCAGCAGGATCGCGTTGCGCAGGGCGGGCTCCAGGATGTCCTGCAGATATTCCTCTGCGCCTTCACCCAGCATGTTCAGACCCACGTTGGCGCTGGCGCGCAGCAGCGCGTTGTCCCAGTTCGCCACCCAGCGGGCCGTCTTCTCCGGCAGACCGCCGAGGGCGGTGATACCGCCGAGTACGTTCTGGAGGTATGCCTCAGAGATGCCGACCATCGTGGAGTAGATGCGCGCGGACTTCTTGTCGTAGCCCTCGGCCAGCGCCTGACCGTATGCGTTGCCTGCCGCACTGGCACCCAGCGTCACTGCGCCTACGCCCTGTGCAAGGGCGGCGCTGCCGGTGATGCCGCCGGTCAGCGAGGACAGCAGGATGGAGGGCGCCATGTTCGCCGTGGTTGTCACGGTATCATAAGCCGCCTGCCCCAGAGAAGCCCCGCCCATCCAGCCGGGGAGCGCACCGCCGTAGTCAGCCAGGTCTTCCCGAACGTAGGCGCTTCCGTACTGTGCGGCGCTCGTGGGCCGCTGATCGCTGGAGAGAAACTGAGTGGCGCCGCTCATGAACTGATCCAGGCCTGCGTACACACCGTAGAGCGTGGTGGCGGCGAAGCGACCGAAGTCGTTGTCGATCCCGCGCACCTTCTCGCCCATCTCCGTGCCCATGCGATAGTTCAGCGCGTCCTCGATGAAGTCAAGGTATTCCTTCGCCTTCTTCTCGTCGGTGGCGAAAAGGTAGTTGTAGGTCTTGACCTCGTCCTCCGTCATGTAGAGGTATTTGCCGTCCTTGCCGTTCGCGCCGTGGCCGCTCTCGGTCAGCTGCTTATACTGATCCGCGTGGTTGCGAACCCACATGACGTTGTTGCCCTTCTTCAGGCTGCCCTTTCTGGAGACATTGGAGAAGTTACTCTTGACCGAGAGCTGGGCATAGTCCTTGCTCTTCTTATAATATTCCGCCTTGCGGATCTCCATCTCCTGCGCCTGGATCTGGCGCTCCAGATCAGCCTTCTGCTCGCGCATCTGGCCGACAACACTCGCGCCCCCAAGTCCGTCACGAAGACCGCCGGAGCCGCTGCGGATACGACGATCCGCGTCCGCCGCCTTCGACTTGAGTCCCTGCAGATTCTTCTTGGCTGCACTGAGATCGTAATTGTCGTAGGACGGTTCCTTTGCCGCCGTCTGCTGCGCGGCGACCGGGCGCACGGTGCGGATCTGGTTGCGCACCATGCCCAGCTCCCGGCTGACGTCCTGCGCCCGTCTTGTGGTAGGAGTCGTCGGCGTGTAGCTGCTGGGCGCACGGTGCTCTGCCGTCGCGGCCTTCTCCGCAGTCTTTGCCGCAGACAGCTCCGTCTGAAGCTGCTTGCTGCGCGCCTTGAGGTCGTCGAGCTGCGCCTGCACGCCACGGTTGCCGTTGTCTGCAAGATTCACGTTGACCGTGTTCTGTCTGACGTTTGCCGACGCCTTCTGCTGCTGGCTCGGCTTCACGACCGGAGAGGTCTTCTTCGTCTGGACAGCGGTAGCAACGGTCTTATTTACGTTGGTAGCCGCGGTCGTCTCAGACCGCAGCTTTGCAAAACGCTCGGCGAGATCGTTCTCCACAGAGTTGTTCTGGATCTTCTTCAGACGATCATCGAGATTCTTCGCCATACTTTGCCTCCTGTCAATAGTTTACAGACCGCAGCAGGAAGTCAGCCTCTGCATCTGTAATCTCACCCGCAGCAAGCGCCGCCTGAACGCGGGCGCCGAAGGTCTGCAGGTGCTGGGCATTGCGGATGCCCGAAATGGAGTTGTACAGGCTCTTCGCTTTCGCACCAAGCTGGCTCGCGCTGTCAATCGTTCCGGCTCCCGCTGCGCCCGGATCATATTCGTCCGCCCACGCCTGATAGCCGTCCCACAGTCCGGTCGAGCTGCTGAAGCCAAACTCCTTATAATGATTGCTGATATAGGCCTTTGCGTTGTTTCCCTGTGCATAGGCCGCAAGGTAAAGCGCCTCAAAATTGTCCGCGCCACCACCGCCGGAGCTCTTACTGCCCCCGCCGGAGCTCTTTCTGCCGCCGCTGCCACCGGAGCTCTTGCTTCCACTCGACAGCTTCGCCTGCTGCGCCAGCTGGGCGGTCTGCACCAGACCCTGCACCGCGCTCTGGTTGTAGCCGAACAGGCTCTGCATCGCGGCCATCTGGCTCTGGCTCGGCATGATGCCCATCTGTGCCAGGGCGACGCCCGCCTCGGCAAGCTGCGCCTGCATCGCCATCGTAGGCGAGCCGTTGTAGTAGCCGGTCAGGCTGGCCTCACGGTAGCTCTGATCAAACGCCTGCGCCTGCGCCTGCAGGTCGAGGCTCTGCCCGGCCAGCGTCCGCTGCCCGCGGTAGTTGCCCAGCAGCTGCGCGACGTCCATCTCATAGTTGAGGTTCCACTTCTCGATCTCCTTGTTGAACTCATCCACGGACAGGTTAAACTGGGCAGCCCACTGCTGGATGTCGATCAGCTGGGACAGGTAGGTCTGGGACAGCTGCAGCAGGGAGTCCGCTTTCTGGAACTCACCCTGTGCCCGCAGGTCCGCGATCTGCCGTGCCGTGTCGGTGGACAGCTTGGTCTGCGCCTGGTTGATCGTCAGCTGGTTCTGGGCGGCGGCGTTGGCAATGGCGTCGTACTGCGCCGCACCGATGCCTCCGCGATCCCCGCGACGCTCGTTATACAGCGCCTGGTTATCCGTGGCGCGCGCTGCCGCGGCGTCCACCTGGTTACGCTGGGTCTGGAACTGCTGTTGTGCGTCCTGCTCGGCGCGGGTCAGCTCATTGACCCCTCGGCTCACGGCGTAATCTGCTTTCAGCTCTGCCTCGGCACGTGCCGCAGCGAGCCAGCTGTCAAGCGTCGGCTGCAGGTCCGGCGCACGGTTGTTCAGCGGGCCGACGTAATCGTTGGCCGGGCCGCTGCCGCCGCCATACCCGCCGCCACCGCCGGAGCCGGAGCTGGAGCTGGACGAACTCTGCGCATGATACACGAAATCGCCGCCCGCCGTGTGGACGATGGTACCATCCGGGATGTCGGTCTGACGCACGCCGTTGATATACTCTACGTTGATGATCTGGCCGTCCGGGGTGCGCGCCTGCATGACCTCGCGGCCCGTGCCGCCGCTGCCCAGACCGCCCTGATACACGTTGCCCGCGCCGATGGAGTTCGGGTCGTTGGCATACAGGTACTTGGTGCCGTCGATCATCTGGAGATAGCTGTTGTTGCCCACGTTCGTGGGGTTCGCCACGCTGCCGGGGTTCGTGCGCTCCTGCATCACCTTGCGCGCCTCGTGCAGATCGGCCAGCTGTTTCTTCGCCCACTCGGCATTGCCGCCGCCCTGCGCGATCAGACCGTTGAGATACTTTTCCTCGTTGTCAAAATCAACGACACCCTGCGTACTCATCGGCTGCTGAACGCCCCTGCCGGGATTCGGCGCGTAGCCGCCGGGATTCCTGGCCGAGACCGGCCCGCCCGGTTCCATGCCTACCGCCGGACCGATACCTGGACGGTTGCCGCGCTCGGCGAGGATACGCTGATACTCGGCGTTCGTGTTGTTATCCCAGCCCTGCCCGCCGACATACGGATAGAGATTGCCGTTCATGCGGTCTGCCTGCCCCTTCTGGTACGGGCTCATGGCGTCGTAGTCAGACGCACCGTAGGTCTTGCCGCTGCGATCATACAGCAGCTCGCGGCTGGTCACGCCCTGATCGCTGTCAGACTTCGCGGTGTACATCGGGCCGTCGTACAGCTGATGATAGCCGAGACCGTCCTTCACCACCTGCGTGGGATAGCCGTTCTCGTTGTACGTGACCCGGTACTGCCCCTGCGGGGTTCTCATGTACACGGTCTGGCCGGAGCGGCTCGTGTCGCGCTGAGACATGTCCGGCATACCGCGGGCGTCCAGTCGGACGTAGCCGCCGTCACTGGAGACGTACTGGTCCCAGGTGCCGTTGGCGCTTTTGCGGGTCAGGGCGCTGTCATCATAGTAGCCCCAGTGGCCCTCGCCGTCCATGCCGTAGTAGCCCTGCTGGTTCTGGCCGTTGCTGATATAACCGGTACGCTCCGCAGCGTTGTAGTTGTTGTTGCGCCACTGCTCATAGAGCTGGGCGTTGCTCGGCGCGTCGCCGTACCCGCTGATGTCCCGGCCCTGCGCGGTCGCCTGATGCTGCCGATTTTGCGCCCAGGTGCTGAACTCCGCGTTAGACTGAGAACCGGGCATACGGGAGTCATAGTCTGTCTTGTCGTTGCGCCAGTATTCATTGGTGGCCTTCTGGTCGTACTGGCTGTTCTGGATACCGGACGTATCCACGTTGCCGCCGCCGCTGTACTGCGCGCGGGCGTTGTTCAGCTCCTTGAGCTGGTTCTGCGCCCAGGCCGCGTTGCCGCCGCCCTGACTCACCAGATTATTGAGGTACTTTTCCTCGTTATCCCAGTTGGTATTTTCGTTGTAAGGCATTTACCCTGCCCTCCTGTCTTTAGAGCTTGCCCAGACGGTCGAGGACCGTCAGCGTGCGGCAAAGGTCCTCGGAGATGTTCAGGTCTCCCTGCTTGTCTCCCTGCAGCGCCTTCTTGTCCACGCACTTCTGCACCGCGTCCTTGTACCAGCTCGGCACGTCCTTCAAAGTCTTGTAATAGACCATTTCTTCCTCCTCTGTCTTCGGCTTCGCCGTTTCATAGCGCGGCATATCCGGCGGCAGACTTCCCACGCGCAGCATGGAACCGCTCCACCGTCCGTGCGCATCCCACTGGATGTGGGGGCGGTCCGGGAAGCTCTTCCAATCGCCTCCCCAAGTGAAGCCCATCTTCTTGGCGATCTCACCGCACTTGCGGAAAAAGGCGAGGTCGGCGTACTCGCGTCCCGGCCTCGCCTCGCAGAAGTCCAGCGCGAGCCCCTTGCCGTGGAAGGTAGTGACTTTGGAATTAGTCACGACCTGGCCTGGGCGCGTGCGCCCCTGTGAGTAAAGCAGGGCCTGATACTCATCGTCACGCAGCGTCTGCGTCACCATTACGTTCAAGCCCTGCTTCTTGCACTCTCGCAGCCACGCCTCGGCATTCACGCGCACGTCGGCGCGGAGATCATCAAGGCTCCGGCTGTTGATCATCTTCGTCCGCCTTCTTCCAGCCACCGGTCAGATAGCCGAGCAGTTTTTCAAAAATACCGATCACGTCTTTATAAAGCTCGTCGTACCCATACATGGCCGCATACGCTACCAACAGGCCAATCAGTACGCCGGCGCCAGCCGCAAGGGTGTATGCCTTCGCGGTCAGCCACCCCTGGAGAATCACAGCGGCAAAGGACGCGCCTTCGCTCAGTGCGACAGACCAGATCACCACCACGCGCTGCGGGTTCTCGATGTTGAAGAGCCGCTTGCACACTTCGGTGAACACGTTGACCATTGCTACCAGCGCCGCCACGAGGAGCGGCAGCGAAACAAACTCAAAAATCTTCATGTACGTCCTCTCTTTCCCTGCTCTTGCCGAACAAAAAACCATTGTTGTGTTCAAAAATGTTTTCCACGGTCTTCAGCGCGGTCACGCCCAGGATCGTCTCGATTGCCTGCCGGGACAGCTCCTCCACCGGGAACGGGATCCCCAGCTTGATAGTGGAATAGGCGGCGATCAGATAACTGATCGTCACCCACCCCAAGGCGAAAAGCTGCGTGGTCACAAACAGCCAGCGCGTGATGCTCTGCAGCCTGCTCTTCTTTGCGCGCGCCATCGTCACACCCCCGGCGCTCCCGCCAGGATCCAGGCCACAAAGCCGCCCACGATGGCGGCCAGCGCCTTGTCTACGATGCCCTCCCAGCGCTTGCCGGGCTTCGACGTCAATGCCTTGACGTCGCTCTTGATCTCCTTCACGTCCTTCTCGACGCTCTCCTCGCGCGTGGCCAGCACCTCCACCGAGGTGATCAGCCGATCCAGCGCGTCCTGCCGCTCCTCCACCTTGTCCAAACGCTTGGTGTTGTTCTTTGACCGCGACTCGGTCTCCGTCAGCTTCTGCACGATGTCTTCCTGGGTCATGACGTCACCTCCACTGTCGGCTCCAGCAGCCTGTCCAGCCAATGAAAAACAATAGCTTCCATGCCAGTCACCTCAATAATCACGTACATCAATCCCGGTAGTAATGTCAGTTTCAATCATAGAACCGGTTGTAGTTCCAGTGCCGACACTGCCAACTTTTACTCCACGGATAACAGTGTCGAGCTTTGCGCTCTTGAACAGTGACGCAACCGTGCAATTCATAATTCGGCATCCTTGGCAATCATCTTTCATGTGAATAGTTCGATAAGAAGTACTGCCAAAGTAGGAAATAACTGCGTGACCGTACCCACCATATAACTGACACCCAGCACCGACAATGTTGTCAAACACATTGGATTGCATCGTACCCGCGTTATCCTCCAAGTCGATAGACCAATAGGAATATCTTTTTGTAATATCAAGCACTGCATTTCCAACATAGTTGTTTTGACCGCCGGTTTCGGAAATCGCCCAGCCGTGCGGATTCAGCGAAACCATGTTGGTCGCATAGCAATGTGTCGCGTGTTTAAATGGGAAAATGCGAAGCACACACCCATCCTCACCAACATTACCATCTGGAACGGCACTTTGAAAAGCTGTCAACTTGAAATACTGCGATCCAGTGGGAAGTTCGTACTCACTATATTGGAAGTACAGTGTACCGCCAACATTCAGCAAGGTGCGGTTTGAATCATACCACCACACGCGCACCCATCTTGACTTGACCTTGGAATAAAATTGACTCCCCATCGTGCCAAAACAGAATTTTGCAAGATCAGATGGTTCGTATCCAATGTGCATCAAGCCCTTAGTGCGAATATAGTTGGACGATTCAACAGCGTTGCCGTTCGCATCAAGAGTACCAAGCTCAAACTCGTTTGCGCGGATTCTTCCTCTGTTTGCAAGGCCAGAGTTCTCAGACCAATTCGCGTCACGAATACCGCCCCAATAATCGTATTGCCCACTTGTGTCGAACCCATAATAGAAGCCAACAGTGTCACGGAAGTTTACTTTGTCCGTTCCACACATATAACAGTTATCATACTGAATGATGCCGCAATGGTCTTGATACTCGCTTTCTAAGTGGTTATCCACGTTGAAATGTCGTTCACCATAGATGGTCGCGTTTTTGATGGACGAATGTTCGCAACCATTTGTAAAACGAAAAAGTTTGTATCGCACCGCCGTAGAAACAAAGCAGTATGGGTTTTCCACAATGTAAATGTTAGACCCACTAAAGTCGATTTGGAAATTGCTCGGCATTACGCAACAGTCGTTCCCATTACCATAATCAAACACAGGATAAATGGTATAATTCATTTGGGGAAAAACGACTTTGCGATAGCCACTTTGAGCAGCGTTTTTGATTGCGCCAAACAATGCCAACGCACATTCTTGCGGTTCATTGCTGTTAAGCGCGTACCCGTCAACGGTATAGTCTTTCTGTAAATAAAGCGTTTTATTGTCTGGAACAGAATCGTTATAGACTTCAACCGTTGCTATGAATGCGTCAGTCAACTGAGAACCAGCAAGACGCGCCGTGATCGTAACAGTTCCTGCGGTTTTGGGAATCAACACTCCGTCAACACACTCGCAAATTGAATCGTTACTGGACGAATACATGATATGGAATTTGCAAGCAGGATCGCTATTTGTAATCATGTCACCGTTCAACGGATATGGCATGGCGCACACAGAATACTTGCGAAACGTGTACAGCGTTGTCGGCTTGTTGATAAACCGGACACCCTCAAACAAACCACCGTCAACACGCTCTGGTTCTTCATACGGTGTCAATTCAGAGATGGTGTATTCATGGCCGCTTGCATCGGTATGAGTTCCAACATTCCCGTCAGAAGATGCAGGAAGATTTGGATAGGCGGTGTCAAGCGATTTCAACGCGGGGCTTGCGCCAAAAGGAGCATACCCGTCATAGCATTGCTCCATTCTAACTGGTACAAGTGTGGAATAATGCGTCCCGTCTACCTTTGCATTCTCCTCAATTTCCTCATCTGTCAACACACGATTGTATACACGAATCTCAAGGAAAAACTTACTACTACTTCCAACAACCTTGGCGCCGTTTTCAGATGTGATGTTGTACGCAGAATTGTCGTTGTAGATTGTAAGACCGTTCAAAGATGCTTTTTTGTTGTTCTCTGCCGCAGCATCAAGATCAAAGTAAAGGCCATATGTGAATTTGTCGTTTGCCGCAAACTTGCGCTGTTTGATAGATTCATTTGGTGGAAACAATCTCATTTTGGGCGTAATATTTCGGTCATACAAATCGCCTTTGCAAGAACTTCTGCTGTCTCCACTAAAGCGAGAATAGTTATAACCAGAATACAAACCAAGGCCAGAACCCCAAGCATTTGCAAGTCCGGGCGTTTTTGGTAACGCCGCCGCCGGTTGCGTCCCGTTAGATGTGGTAACGCTTAAACCATACGCCCCGCCACTGCCCTGTGATTCCATTTTTCCGACCACTTCAACTGAACCGTGTTGCGCGGACGAAATTCCCAAGTTCGCGCACTTAAACCATTCTCCGTCATAGGTTACGCCGCTTGTAATGGTTGTTCCAGTTACAAGGTCTGTCAGTACGCCGTTAACAACTTTGTACCGATGAATCAGTCCTTCCGTTGAAAGTTCAACAATCTCTTTGCTGACAACTGCATTTTCGGCATCTAACGCAAGCGTGTACATTTTTCCGTCTTTTCCGACAAGCGTATGTAACGCGCTCTCGTCAAAATAGCTCATGTACTCGCCGCCGTTCAACCTTTGACCTTTGACTTTTAAGTTATTGCTGATTTCTGACGGCACAGCGATTACATTGCCGTATTTGTCCACAGCTAATCCGTATGCCGATCCATTAAAATCAATCAGCTTATGAATTGCGTTAACATCAAAAAAGTCCTGAGACAAAGAATTATTAAGCCGTTGACTTTTGACTTTTTCGCCGCTATCGGTATTATTGGAAGGCACTGCAATTACATTGTTGTCATCATCAAGAGCAATTGTGTAACCGTTTCCGTTTTGATCGAGAATTGAATGAATAGCATCAACATCCCAAATGCTTTGGAATTTTTCGGCGCGTTGACCTTTGATTTTTGTTGCCATTCAAATTACCTCGTTATCTCAATGTGGATTCCAGCGAAAACGTGTTATAGTTGATAGGAATGTGAAGTGCCTTTACAGTTGTACCGGCGGCAATTTTGCGAGAAGTATTTGTCGAGCCAGAGTTTGTGATTGCACCGTTTGCAATGTTAAAGTACGATCCGCTAGACGCACTAATAGCGTCGCCACCAATTCCGAGACTGTTTGCAGAAACATTGTTGTTTGAATAGGCCGACAGCATCGTTATTTTTGTAGACCCCTCAATCCAAAACTGATTCCATTTCGTTACACCACCAGAAGAAGGTGCGTCATCACTATAAAACCAAACCCAAAGGATCTCGTTTACATATTTTAGCGGAATAGGATGTGCTGCAAGATAGTCTTTGAGTGTTGTCTCCTCAGCAATAGCGGGGAGATCAACTGGCTCTTCAGTCTGCCCACCGCCAGAAATGTTGCCTATTTCAGATACAAATCCAACAGGAAACGCAAGCGGATTTGTGCCGCCAGACTTTGCGCGGATCGCGTTTGCCACGCTCGTCAGATTGTTGTCAAGCTGAGTGCTGTCAACCAGTTTGTCAAGAGCCATTAGTAATTCCCTCCGTTCCAAGTGGGATAAGATATACCACCGCCGCCAGATTCAGCGATGACATCCAGATACATTTCTTCGCGGGTCACGGGTTCGGGCGTTTCGACCGCAACACCGGCGGCTTTAGCAAGGTACTTTTCCTTGCGCGTAATCGGTTCATCGGGTAACACTCCTGCACCTCCTGCCATAGTATTCAAATACATTTCTGCGCGTGTAATAGGCTTATCGGGAATCGGCATCAGTAATTACCTCCCGTCCATTCGGCAGTAACCGTGTTAATCTCGTTAATGTACATTCCGTCAGCATCAAGCGTCTGACCGATAACAGCACCACCACTTCGACCAGTATCACCTTTGTCGCCCTTATCGCCTTTTGCACCGGTCTCACCGGTATCGCCCTTGTCGCCCTTGTCGCCTTTTTCGCCTTGGATCCCCCGCTCGCCCTGCGGGCCGACCAGGCCGTGAGCGGAAAATCCAGAATCGACGTAGCTTCCGCCGACTGTGTCCCACACCCACCAGTTGCCGTTGCTGCCGATCTTCGGCGCAGGCTGCCGGGTGGGAAAATCACTTGAAATGTTCGACATATTGTTTCATCTCCTTATGCCGGCAGGGCATCCACGATCTTCAGGTCGTAGGCGGCCTTGCCAAATGTTACCTTGACTCCGTTCAGTCTTGCCACGCAGTAGCCTGTGGAACCAATTCCTCTGGTCACATACCCAAGCTGCGACCGTTTCCCAGCTGGGTAGGTAAAAGTAAAGGTGCCAGAGCCGTTTTGCGACTGGCTGTTTACAAAAAAGGTGTACGGCTCGTAATACTCGCCGTAATTGTGCATGGCGCCGTTGACCCGCATGGTAAAGGTCAGCTCCTGCGGGAACTGCGTGGTCAGCTCTTTTGCCGGGATGCGCTCGCCGTCCTTCGTCACCGCGTAGAGATAGCCGTAAATATAGTTGCTCGTGGCGTAGGTCCCGGGGGTACCTTCCGTCCGAAGCTCCACCGCCGTATCGGTGAACGAGATCGCGCCGTGCGCGTTGATCGTGCTCTTGGTCGTGCCGAGTGTCGTGTCGTTCCACCCGCTGCCGGAGCCGCTGGTGCTGGACGTGAAGCTCTTGCACCGCTCGAATCTCCACTCGAAGAAGTCAAGGTCGCCCGGCTCCAGCGCCGAATAGAATTTCCGCGCCACGCCGTTCACGCCGACATAACCGTACTTCACCTTTCGTGCTACGCCGTTCACGCCGGTGTACACCTTCCGGGTCTTTCTTGCCTTGTCGTCTTTTCCGAGGTAAGCCGCCTTGCTCATACTCTCACCTCACTCGTAGACCAGGTAGATCGTGCCGGTCTCCAGCGGGCTCGTTCCCGCGATCAGATCGTCCGTGCCGCAGGTGATGCCGAGGTTCTGCAGCGCGGCAGCTTTCGTCGTCGCACCGGTACCGCCGTTTGCTACGCTCACCGGCAAATCGGGAACCTCCAACGCGGCCTTTGCGCCGGCCTTCGTGTTCGCGCCGGTGCCGCCCGCGGTCAAGGGCAGCGGCCCATCCGTCTCACCCAGGTTCAGCGCGGCGCGCGCCGCAGCCACCGTCGTTGCGCCGGTACCGCCTGCCGAAACCGGGAGCGGCCCGTCCGTGTTGCCCAGGTGCAGGGCAGCGCGTGCCGCGGCCACCGTCGTTGCGCCGGTACCGCCCTTGCTGATGGGAACGATCGGCAGATCCTCGGCAAGAGGAGTCCAGTTGCTCGCTCTCGCGCCCACGTCAGATGCGTTCAGCGAGATGTCGTCGCCGAGCGACTTCCCGTTGATCTTGCGCACCATCGGCACAAAATTCAGTGCTGGGAGCTGACTGCGGGGGATCTGGCCCAGACCGTCAAGCGTCGCCACGCCGTTCGGCACGCCCTTCGCCTCGGTGGGCACGAAATCTAGCGCCGGGAGCTGCGCCGACGGGATCTTACCGTCGCTGCCCAGCGTGGCCACGCCGCCCTGGGCGCCCTTCTCCGTCGCTGGGATCGCGCCCACGTCCGACGCGGTCAGTGCCTCGATATCCGCCTGCGTCGCGTAGGAGGCACTCAGCGCCTCCGGCGTAAAGTGCAGCTCCAGCGTGACCGGGATGTCCACCGTCGGCTTGGCCGCCGCGGCGCGGAAGGTCACCGTCGAAGTGGTCGCGCCCTGCAGCCGGATGATGCAGCGGCACGCCTCGGTGTACTGCGCGTCCGTCGCGCCGGGAGACAGGAACGCATGACCCGCCTGATCCGCGATCAGCGCGTCCGCGCCCACACTCACCGTCTGGGTGTATGGCTCGCTCGCGCTCCACCCGGCGGCGGTCAGCGTCAGATTGATGTTCTTAGCGCAGAGCAGGCCGTTGTCGAGGCCGACGCGGAAGCGGCGATCCACGTTCGTGTAGATCGTCTCACTCTGTTCCTTGTAATACTTGGCGTTGTCCGTGTTCTCGCCGGCGCGGCGGCCCGTGCCGCCGCGAGCAAAACTTTCCGCTGCTTTTCCATAGCTGATGGCTTGAGACGCCGACTGATTTGCGCTGGAAGATGAAAGGGCAGCCTGCTGCCTGTACCGATCTGCACTATCCGCGGCTGCGACAGCGACATCCCGGTAATCGTGCGCTTCGTTGGCATACATCATCGCCCGATTAACGTGCATCCCCGCGTTCATCATCGACCGAAAGGCTTCCTGCGCCGATGTCTCTGCGGCCTCCGCCTGCGCAGTCGCCTGCGCCACGATGCCGCTGTTCTCGTTGGCGCGCGCTGCCTCGGCAGCCTCGCGCGCCTGCTCCTGCGCCAGCCGCGTCTCTTCGTTGGCGAGGCGGGTGTTCTCGTTAGCCACGCGCTGCAGCTCGTTGGCGATGCGCGCCTCCTCGTTGGCGATGCGCGCCTCCTCGGAGTTGCCGGTGGCCACCACGTAGTCGCGGAATGTACCGTTCAGATAGTCCTGAATCTCGGTAAACAGCTCCTGCATATCCGCACGGACGATCGTTTCCGTAGGTTGATACGTGATAAAGTCACTACGGGAACGCCAGTCCTTGAGATAGTTCAGCGTCGGGAACGCCTTTTCCGGGTCCGCCGGATCGACCGTCCAGGTTCTTTGATACTCGAAAGTCTGAAGATCTTCGGGCATTGTCATCTCTCCTTTCCAGAGAATCTGTAATAAATCTGCGCGCTCACGATGGCCAGATCCTGATCACGCACGTTGTTGCCCAACGCCATGGCGAAGTGACGCACGTGCCAGCAGCCCGGCCTGCGCTTATGCACGTGGCCGAAGCGGGTCACGCCCAGATATCGGTAGCTCAGATCCCGCGGCACCAGGCGCCACGACTTGCTCAGCAGGTTCGTGTTGTCCAGCCGGGACTCATAGTCCGTGTCATACCGCAGCTGCGCCTCGCTGTCCGTGTCGCCGCGTACCGTGATCAGCACGTACAGTACATCTTTCAGCCGGTCGTAGCTGCCGAAGAACTGCGTGGGGAACGCATAGATCTTGTCGATCGCCTCTCCATAATCGTGGAAGGTGCGGGCAAACCGGGTCACGTTGCCCGCAGCATTCAGGTGATACAGGTTGTTGGCGTCGTCCAGCAGATAGGCGACGCCGTGGATGTTGGCAAAATAAAACCAGCTCGGCTTCTGATACGAGCTGATCGAATAGTCCCAGGCGTACACCTTGCCGCCTGCGCACAGCCAGTACCGGTCGTTGTCGTCCACACTGACCACGGGGACGGTAGAGGTGCGCACCTCGTGCAGCAGCCCCTGCTTGCTGGAGCCGTTCACGTTGTCGCTGATGCACAGGATGTTGTTTTCGTAGGCCGCGCTGCTGGACCACACGATGTGAACGCCCTGGTGCGTGTTGCAAAAAATCAGGTTGTTCTGCACCAGTTGGATCGTCCAGGGCAGGTCGCAGCCGATTTTTGCGTTCACGTTCTTATACGTGAAGCTGATCATGTCGCGCCCGTCCACCTGCTCGATGCCGAACTCCAGCTTGCCGATACTGTGCTGCTTGAACAGGATCAGATCGTTGTACTGCTTGCCGAAGCCCGTCACGCGGTCCTCCGTGTCGCCGCACAGGTTGTAATAGGATACCGGGAAGTACCCCGGATTCATAGCCAGGTTGTCATTGCTGTTCCAGAACACCACGTTCGGCTGCGCGTCACAGCCCGCCATCAGGACGCACAGGTTCGAGCCGCTGCCGGCGGTCGTGGTGTAGATGCAGTCCATGATCGAGTTATAGGCGTCGGCGTTGACCTTGCTGTAGATGATCTCCACCGTGTTGTTCGTCGGCGGAGTCGTGACCGCCGGAGCGGTAGTGAACGTGATCACACCGTTTTCCTTGTCCACGGTGTAGTCCTTGGGGTCTTCCGGGTCCGTGGTCTCCTCCAGCACCGTGCCATCCACGGTCACCTTAACCACGGAGTCTATATTCTTGACCGGCAGGTGATACTCTGTCACCCCGCTTTGCGCATTATAGTGGATCTCCTTCTGCGGACTCAGCCGATTCTCCGGCTGATACAACGTACCGCTGCCGTTGAGCGGGTCGGCGTTGATCACGATCACCGGCGTGTAGGCGTTTTCACCGGTGGTCATGTCCACCACGGAAAAACGCTCCGCGCTGCCGGGGATCTCCTCCGGCGGGGTATCGGGTTCGTCGGGGTCTTCCTCCGAAGGCACCTCGGTCTCACCGGGGGTCTCCGTCTCGCTGGTTTCGTCCTCCGGGGCAGAGCTCGCCGCGTGATAGTCGATGCGGAAGTAGCCGCCCTTGTTCTTGTAGTAGAGGCTGTCGCCGTAGCGGAAGAAGGTGCCCCGGTTCTCCGGCACGCCGGAGATCAGCTCCACCAGCGTCATCTCTGCGTTCAGATCGGTGGGGTCTTCAAACACCGTCATGTCCGCGCGGAACAGCTTGTCGCCGATGTGGAAGAACGCATTGCCCCAGAACAACGTGCTGTCGCAGGCGTAGCCGACGCCGCGATCCTGGCCGTCCGAGATGTAATACTGGCCGTCTCGGCTCTGAAGGATGCCGTTCTGCCACCACAGGTTCTTCATGTCCGGGGACTGGTTCGGCTCCAGGCGATAGCTCAGATCGCGCAGGTTGAGGCCTCCGTTCAGCTCCGGGAAGTCCACCACCCGCGTCTGCGGATAGGCGGGCATCGTGTTAAGGCTTACCTTCATGCCTTCTCACCCCCAGATGTATCCCATGCCGTAGCCGTCACCGATCCACACACCGCCATCCGCGCCGCCGGTGCTCGCCGTCTCCACGCTCACGCCGGGACTCAGCTTCTGCAGCTTATCCTCGTACTTGTTGTAGTAGGAAGCGAACTGGAAGTTGTCATCGTGGATCACGAGGAACGCTGCCACGTAGAACGGGATGGCGTAGTGCGTGTCCACCGTGTTGTCCAGCTCGATGTTCGGGTTGGGGTCGTCCGGCAGCAGCTGCGGGTAGCGGTAGTAGGTCACGGTGTACTGCACGCCGCGGTCCATCTCGGACAGCGGGATCAGCAGATACTGCTTGCCCTGCAGACCGTAGAGGTTGGTGTGGAAGTAGTGGCCGTCGTCCGTGGTCAGAGCGAACGTGTCGCCGGTCTTGAACTGATAGAAGTCCTCCGGCAGCTCAAAGCGCACCTTGTCCCCGATCACCTCGCCGTCGAGCTCCGTCAGCTCGATGGTCGCGGGGATCTTCTTCACGGTGGTGGCGATCTCCATCATCGCGTCGTTCACAAGGCCGGGGATGCGCAGCAGGTAGTCCTCCTGGTTATTGTAGGAGCTGGACACCTCTGTTCCGGCAATCGTATATTGATTCAGGAGCTGAAGCACCTGCTTCTTGACCTGTTCATATGTCATAAGTAATCATCCTTTCGGAAAAAGCCCCGGTAATCACTGATTACCGGGGCTTAGATGCTTTAGGGCTGTCCTTCTCAGGTCAGGGCGGGACCCTGATAGAAGATGGCGTCCCTCTTGTTATTCAGCACGAAGGCGTCGTAGCTGATGCGGCCCTCGCACAGCCAGCCGGAGATGCCGGGAGCGTCGGTGTGGATCTTGTACTCGGAGAGCACAGTCGGGGCGACGGTGGCAATCGGGTGGCAGAGGATGAAGTCACTCACCGTGGTCACTGCGCTGGCGCCGCTGCCGGTGGTCTTGCTCGGCATGCGGGAGGCAGGCACACGGATGATCTTGCAGCCGTCCACGGTGCCGATCAGGCCCTTGATCAGCATGTTCTGGGCGACGTCGCAGTCACGCATGAAAGCGGGATCCTGCTTGAGCAGGCCGGCGAACTTGTAGCTCACCAGAGCGACACGACCCTCATCGGGGACGTTGGCGTTGCCGAGCTTCTCCTGCGCAGCGAGCAGGAGCTCATAGGCGTTGTTCTTGGTGGCGGTGGTGGCGTCGGTGGCACCGGCGTTGCGCGCCATCTGGTCGAACACGTAGGTATCGACCTCGGGGATGACCTTCAGAGCCAGCTGGCGGGCCACAGCCTTGCCAGCATCCATGACCATCATGCTCTGGTTCTTGTTGAGCTTGTCAATGGTGAAGGTCCAGGCGCGATCCTTGCGGATCGTCAGGGTCTGGGTGCTGTTGCCCAGCTCGTCGGGGGTGCCGTAGCGGTTCGCGCCGCTGCGGGTGTAGTCGGTCAGGTTAACGACGGGAATGCTGTACACCTTCACGGTGTCCACGCCGTTCCAGTCGTAGTCGCGGTTGGTCACCTGCTGGCAGATGGCTGCGCGCTTGAAAGCCTCATCTCACATTGTTATCGCCAGGGCTTTTTATCCTTGGCTTCTTACGGTTTCCCGTAAGGTCGGCGTACATTTTCACCCTTCCGGGTGCCAGCCACTCTTGGGGGCATTATATTCTGCTTTCGCAGGTTCAGCCCCTACGCTCTACGGTGGCGCTCACTATTACATGGGCGCTTACCTCGGTATTAGCATGGCGGTAAGTATCTCATCAACTCTGGAAAAGTCTCGATAGGGGATACGGATCATCCTCATCCCTTTTGCGGCGCAGTACGCATCCTTGGCGGCATCACGCGCTCGCAGTTCTTCAAAACGCGCGACAGAGCCACCAAAGGCTAACGGCTCGTAGTGTTGCCTACCATCGAACTCAATGCACACCCGCTCCTTCTGTAGATAAAAATCAAAGGGATAGGGCCGCAACCCACGGCAGTCGGGAAAACGCTTCTGCATCTCATATGAGAAATTGTGTGCGTCCAACCAGCGCCGAACCTCTGATTCCCCGCGGGATACGACGCCAGCACAATCCGGGCATTGCCTTTGCCCGCCTGAGCGCACATTGTTCCAGCAAGCGGTAAAAACACGACCGCAGGAGCACCGGAATCGCATAGGGGTGTGCGCATCGACGTAAGTGTTTTCCAGACACTCGATGCCGTACATCGTCTCACAAATGCCCTCGATGCCAAAGATATTCAGCTTCTGGCTCTCACTACGCGCGCAGGAAACGCATAACCCGGATGGGTTCTGATCAACGATGTTCGTAAAAGAACCCGTTCTCATATGCCCGCATCTGCACACGACTGTAAGTCTGGATTTTTGGTTCACATACTCACCAGAGACCCACTCACAGCCAAGCTCGGCCAAGCGCTGCTCCACCTGTTCATTCGTCAGCCGTTTCTCTGCATACTGTCGTTCTTTCGCGCAGGTGTTGCACCGGGTTCTGCCGCGGTCTTGGAAATCATTCCACGTGCGCTCAAACTCTGCACCACAGGAGCAGCGAAAACGAAGAGGCAGACGATTCCCTTTGTACTCCGTGGACAACAATTCACAGTCTGATATTTTATGCGTCCGTTGCCGTATTTGTTCCAGCGTCAAGTGTTTTCCCATATCATCGCCTCCGATGATATGATAGCATATTATTAACGCCGCGTCAACTTTACTTTTGTTAAATTGATGATGTGTTCCGCTTTAGCCTTCACCGATTTTGGTCGGTTCATCTAACGCATTGCTGCGTCAGCGGGCAAACGGTTTTACCTTGGGGGAGTATTTCGCTGCGAGACTATAAGTAGGCATAGTTCATTTCCTTTCTGTTTTGAAAAGTAATGAACGCGGCCCCTCATACCGTGGCGGTCAGTTCCACTCCCAGCCTGCGTCAAAGCCCTTCTCGAAAAGGTCCTTCTGCTTCTGGGGAGTCGAGTCTCCGCCGGATACGCCCCTCACGGGGGCTCTTGCTGAGTTCGCCGCGTTCTGTTTCAGAATCTGGTTCTCCTTGCGGAGCTTCGCGGCGGCTGTGGCGCTCTGCTTGTCCCGGTAGGCAAGGTAAGCCTGCAGTACGGGGACGCCCTTGGAAATCGACTGTGCGACCTCATCCGGCATCTCCTTGAGATCGGGATACAGAACGCGAAGCTGTTCCACTTCGGCGCGCAGATCGCGTGTATGCGTGGGACCGGGTGTCGGGTCTGCCGGGGGCTGCGCGGGTGCTGGAGACGCCGTCTCCTCTTCATCCGTCAGCGCGTAGGTCTGCCCGCCTGCCGCGTCCTTGGCGACCAGTCGGGCAGCGGCTTCCGTCATGCCCGCGTCGATCTGCTCCTGATACACGGCGCGATAGTTGCGCTTGTTCTCTGCGTCCTTCATGGCATCGAAGGCACGGCCCTTCTGAAGCAGGGCGCGGAGCTCGTCATCGCTCAGTGCGTTGACGTCCACTTCCTCTTCGCCGTGGTTCACCTTCAGTACCAGCTTCCGGGGAACGTGCGTGACTTCAGGCTTCTCCCCGTCGGGAGCGCCCTCCTGCTGCTGCGTTCCGGCGTCACTTACGTTTGCTTCGGCTGCATCACCCGTGGTGGGGGTGTTGTCCGATGCGTTCGCGCCTTCGTTGAGCAGCGCGGTCAGCGGATCCTCTTCCTGCCCGTCGGCAAAAAGCTGATCGACACTGTCCGTGCCCTCGTCGAAGAGGTTGTCGCCTTCCTTCCAGCCGTCAGGAAGGATGGGTTCAACGTCTCCGCTGAACGACGCCGTATCGTTGACGACTTTGTCTTCCATGTGTCCTCCTGCCCGCATGGTGAGCGGGTCTTTCGTTTTTCCCCGCATGGTGAGCGGGGTGTATTAACAAACAGAGGAAGAAGTGACGTCCACTCCTTCCTCTGGCTTGTTCAGTTAACCTCTGGCGCGCATGTCACCCTGCTGCAGCGCCGTCTTCTTGGCGATGTTCGGCAGGTCGTTGAACTGTGCGCTCATCTGCTGCGGCAGCGCCTGGACCTTCTTTGCTGCGTCCAGCTCGCCGCCCTGGGCGGGTGCGCTGACGGGCGCACCGGGTTCGGGGATCGCGGCGCCGGCAGCGGCGTTGGCCTGCTCACCCTGCGCGATGCGTCCGCGCAGCTCGTCGATCAGCTCCTGCTTCTTCGGCAGCAGCTTGTCCGGCAGGCGCTCCAGATACTGGATCACGTCCAGCGTACCGTCGCGGCGCAGGTTGTCCAGCGTCTGGGTCATGGCGATCTCACTGAAGTAGGTCGTCGCGCCGACGTCCACGCGCAGGTTCAGCCACAGGTGCTTGAACTGGGAGAAGTCGAACTCCTCCACCACGCGGCGCGTGATGTGCTGGGTGCGGACCATACCGGTCATCTGGTCGATCACAGGCGCGCCCGTCTGGTCGGTCACAGGCTCCTCGAAGTCGCGGTCCACGACCACTGGGCGCCTGCCGTAGTACGTGCCCATCATGTCCAGCAGGATCTGGCCGATGTCCTCGGTCCACTCGTACATGCCGGAGCGGATGTTCTCCAGCGGCACCTCGCTCTGGGTCTGCATGACCATGATCGCAGAGGTGTTGTCCGGCTTCACGTTGCCCATCTGCACGTCCGTCGCGCCCAGGCACTCCTTGGTGTACTGCATGACCTTGTCGATCAGCGCAAAGATCTGGTTGCTCATGTCGCCGGGCTGCATATAGGCCGCCACCTGCGGGACGCTCTGCCCCGGCTGCAGGCCGTGCACGCCGATGGCCTGCCCGATCTCATTGTCCCAGCGGCTGATCAGATCAGCGTTGTACACCGACTTCGGGAAGGCGTTGAGCATCGCGTGGCGCATGGCCGTGGCGAACATCATGTTGATAAAGATCTGGTTGGGGATCAGCCCCGTTACCAGCGCGCGCCCGTGGTACTGGTTTTTCTGCTTCTCCCAGTTGCCCCAGGCGATGGGGTAGAGAGAAAGCCCCGTGTCCACGTCTTCATAGATCACCGCGGTCTTCGTGGCCTTAGTCACGTGTACCGTGGTGGTGATCTTCTTCACCGGGCGGCGCTTCGGAACGGGGGTGCCCTCCGCGTCCAGCAGCTCCGCGCCGTCCTCACCCTTTTCAAAGACCGGCTCGCCGCTGGCGTCGAACACGTCCTCGTAGACGATCTCGCCGTGCTCGTCGAGCATGTCCTCTTCCTTCGAGACCTTGGTGTACATGTACACGTACAGCGCCTTGCCGGTGCCGCTCTCGCTCTCGATGATCTCGGTCTTGCCGCCCACACCGGGCATCCGGTCGTTCTCGGAATCCGGCTGGATCTGCGCCTCGGCATCCTTGTTGCCCTCGCCGCTCTTGTAGAAGTCCTTGCGGTTCTTCTCGAAGCGCTCGGCCTCCCAGCGCAGGTGCTCCACCGTGTCGCGCCCGACGATCAAGATATAGGGCTGGGTCTGGACGCGGCGGTCGTTCGGGTTGCCGAACATCACGTTGATGCCGTCCACCATCTCCATCTCGATCTCGCCCTTGTAGGAGCCGAACGCGCCGCCGTAGGGCAGGGCGTCGGGATCGAAATAGAAGTGGGCACAATAATCGCCCACGGTCGCGCCGTCGAACAGCGCGTCACGTAGGCGGTAATCGAACTTGAATTTTTCCAGCAGCGTGGCGACCTCGGCGTTGGCGAAGGCCGCCGCGTCGTGGTCAGGGTCTGTCATGTTGCTGCCGTCATAGTAAGCCAGCGGGTCAAAGTGGATCGTCGTGCCGGAGCTCGTCAGCGACGCGATGAACAGGCTGGCCACGCGCTTGAGGATGTTGAACACCGGAAGCATGAGACCCTTCATGGCCGGGGTGCGCGGAAGGTGCAGCCACTGGTTGCCGATAAAGAACTCCGTGTTCGTCTCGACCACGTTGTACTGGTTCGGCGTCAGCGACTCGTTGTAGTTGCGGCCCAGCTCGTAGAGCTCCCACGCGCGGGTCATGTTGTTGTCCTTCACTGCTTCTCACCTTCCTCCAGCGCGTTCTTGTGCAGGCCGTAGGCCACGTCCGCGTTGTAGCTCTGCATCGCCAGGAACGCCTCCTGCTGGGCGCGCGCCTGACGCAGCTCCTCCGCGTTGGGCGGGTCCACCTTGGCACGGCAGAACCGCTTATGGGCGAACCAGCCAACGGCAAAGCCGCCGGCGGTCATCCACAAAACAAACAGCGCGCCCAGCGCGCCGTAGATAAAATCCATATGTCTCTCCTCCTCAAAACCATTCGCCGTAGACGTCGTACAGCGCGCCGGACAGGAACATGTGCTCCTCCTGCTCGACCTGGCTGCGCTCCTCGATCTGCTGCGGGCTCTCCGTCGTGGAGAGGTTTCCGCCGTATGCGCCCAGCAGGAACGAGATCGCCTGACTGGCGGAGTCCACCATGTCGTCGTGCTTGCCCGCGGGAAAGACCGTGAACTGATCCACGAACTCCTCCGCCCACAGCGTATCATTGGGCAGGAACACGTTCCCGCTCTCGATGGCGGGGCTGACCGCGTTCACGCGGGCCACCTTGCCGCCCTTCGGGTTGATGGCGATCACCCCGATGAACTCCTGGCGCAGGGTCTGGATGATGGCGCTGCCGTTGGCCTTGTCCTCGATCAGGATGTACATGGTCTCCGGGAACAGCTTCTTTACCAGCCGGATCGCCTGCACCGTGGCCGGGAAGTCCATGTGACGGTTGAGACAATACCTCAGATAATAGAACGCGCCTCGCTTACTCCACACTTCGATGGCCACGAAGTCGTTGCTTTCCTTGTCTTTGAACGTCGCGTCCACGCTGATCACCGTGGTGCCGAAGCTCGTCACGTCCTTGGGGTCGTACCACTTCCACCACTCGCGCTTGACGACGTTGCCGCCCTCCACGCGCGGGGAGCACTGGTACAGCGCCTGCCATGCACGCAGGCCGCCGTCCTTGGGGTCAGCGAGGTAGGATGCCTTGAACTGAGCGAGCCAGTCGTTGTCCTTCCCGAGTTCCGGGCACAGGGCGTCACCGACGGCGCGGCCCAGCAGGTCCAACTCCTCGGCCTCCACCGGCAGACGGATCACCGTGACGTTCTCCTCCATCCGCTCCAGGCGGGAGGCGAGGTCGTCCTCGTGCCACGGGGTCATGATCACGATCACCTTGGCCCCGGCAGCCAGTCGGGACTTGAGGGTGTTCTGCCACTCAGCCCACAGCTTGCCACGGTAGGTCTCGCTGTCAGCCTCCTCGCGGTTCTTGATCGGGTCGTCGATGATCAACAGGTTCGCCGGGTTACCGGTGATGCCGGACATGATGCCGCGGGAGATCATGCGCCCCCAGCCGTTGGCCAGCTCGAACTCAGTGGTCGTCCAGATCGAGCCCTTCTCCAGACCGAACAGGGACGCGCCGAACTGCTCCACCTTCTCCAGGTTCTTCCGTCCGAAGCGCTTGGCGGTGTCGTCGTTGTAACTCGCCTCGATCACGCGGTTGCGCGGGAAACGGCCCAGATACCAGCTTGGCAGGCTCTCCGTGATGGTGAGGCTCTTGCCGTGCTGCGGCGGCGTTTTGATGATCAGGATGTCGTAGGCGTTGCCGGTGTCGGCCTCCACGAACTTCTGCACCTGATCCGCCAGATAGTCGCTCATCCTGGTGCGCTTCCACTGCGTCCCGTGGACGTAGTACAGATAGCGTTTGTACGACTTGCGCGCCAGCGCACGCCGCGCCATCTCTCGCTCCAGATATTCCTTGTCACTCAATTCGGGCATAAATAAAACCTCATGTCTGTATAAAACGGGCGCAGAGCCGCGCCAGGTGAAAGGAGGCCGGGGATGAGCAACCCGGATAAAACGCCTGAGCTTTTCAAGGCGGCCCTTTCACGCCCGTTGGTGCCGCGCGACAGGTGTGAGCTGTCCACCCCTACACAGGGTCGGTGTACACCGGCGCGGCGGGTTTGCAAGCCCACGATTTATATGTCGCCGTGGGCAAGCGGCAGGTCATCCGCCCCGTCGTCCGCCGACAACGTGCGGGGCAGAATCACTGTTGCGAAAACACGGCGCTGACGTCTCGGCACACCTTGCCGCGAAAGCACATCCGCGAACGGCCTACTGTGCTTTTGTTCTCGCGCGCCACCGGCAACCGTGCGTCCGCAAACGCACAGCCCCGCAGCACGCGGAAGGCCGGTGATACGCCTGGAGCTAACGGAAGGAATCGAACCCTCAACCTGCCGCTTACAAGGCGGCTGCTCTGCCAGTTGAGCTACGCCAGCCTGTCAGTCCTTCATCTCGATCGTGTCGATGCCGTAGTAGCGGCACACCATCATCTCGATGCGGCAGCCGCGGGCCTCTTCCCAGCCCGGGGCGAACACTGCCACGTCCGCGTCAGCCAGCAGGCGCAGGCTCTCGGCAAGGTACTGGATCGCCATGCCCTTGCCCTCGAAGTTGCGACCCACCGTGTAGGAGGGGATCACCTCGAACGGCTCCTCCATCTCCTCCTGGGCGTAGCGCACCGCGACCGCTCTCGCGGTACGGATCTCCTCGTCCGTC
>Ga0326513_10000370_pt1 | contig 37542 bp, 49 predicted proteins | sample 2_2465_0518_D_FD_203654 | JGI IMG/M metagenome (GOLD analysis project Ga0326513, IMG submission 203654) | Bovine rumen microbial communities from UC Davis, California, United States - 2_2465_0518 | ecosystem: Host-associated > Mammals > Digestive system > Stomach > Rumen | place: USA...
AATTGACATCCGATGATGCGTATGTGTTTACAATTAAGCTATGCGACAACGACGTTGACCGCGATGGCGAACGCTTCACCGTGGAATCGCTGAACATGCTCAAAGAGCTGTTTGTAGGTGGCATGGGCATTGTTGACCACAACCCGAAAAACAAGAACATCACAGCTCGGATTCTTAAATGCGATGTTAAGCAGGTACCGACCCGTACTACTGCTACAGGAGAATGTTACTATTACTTGACGGCAAGAGCGTATGTTAAGCGTTCTGCCGAAAGTGAAAAATTGATTTCGTCCATTGAAAGCGGAGAACTGAACGAGGTTAGCATTGGTTGTGCAGTCAGCGCGACTGTATGCAGTATTTGCGGCGAAAAAATTCAAGTTTGCCCACACAAAAAGGGTCATTATTACAATGGTCGGCTTTGCTGTGGTGAACTGATAAGCCCTTATGAAGCGTATGAATGGAGCTTTGTTGCCAAGCCGAAAGCAGCAATGTCAGAACCGAAATCGATAACACCCGAGGCGGCTATCATCGAGCTGAACCGCATCCGCACCAATACCGGCGAGCGTCCGCCTGAGATCGATATGGCAATCAAGGCGATTAACAGGTGCTTTGTCAAGCGGAAGCCCTCAATTCAATTACTCGACAATTGGTGCCCGTGCTGTAGGGGCGTGGTGTATGAAAATACAGACGATTACTGCCCTTCATGCGGACAGGCTCTTGACTGGGGAGAAGGTAAGGCTGATGGTTAGCGAAAACAGTGAAATAACCGACAGAGTTGTCAATCTATTGGCATCCATTGAGGTAATACATTTGGATGACGTTAAAAACTCCCTGAATTATGTGCTGAATGACTTTGAGGTCAAGCACAAGGAAAACAGTCTTGCGATTGCTAATCCCGATTTGAAAGTCAAAGCGATTCAGAATTTTTTTATTGCGAAAAAAGTTGAGGGGTTGGCTGATTCATCACTGAGTTATTATTCACTTCAACTGCGTCGGTTCTTTGAAGTAGTCACCAAAGACTTAATGGATATTACTACAAACGATATCCGCTATTATTTGGCAAAAAGGCAGATTGATTGTCCAAAGTTATCCAAAGTTACGCTGAATAATGAGCGTCGGGTTCTGAACACGTTCTTTGGCTGGTGTCAAGCGGAGGAATACGTTGTCAAAAATCCTATGTCGGCTATTGGTATGATAAAACAGCCAAAACGAATAAAGGCGGCGTTTTCCGAAATAGAGATGGAAAAGCTGCGTGATGCTTGTCGCAATCTGAGAGATAAGGCAATGATTGAAGTTCTGTATTCTACAGGCGTTCGGTGTCAGGAGCTTATTAATATCAAAATAGAGGATATTGACGGCGACCAAATTTCTGTAATTGGGAAAGGGGACAAGGAACGAGTAGTTTACTTGAACGCAAAAGCTCAAGTGGCACTGAAACGGTATCTTGACTCTCGAAATGATGACAGCGATTATTTGTTTGTGAGTTTTACGACATCAAGCGCATTGACGAAAGGACGAGTAGAAAGTGCTGTCAGAGAACTAGGAGAAATTGCGGGTGTCAAAAATACACATCCGCACCGTTTTAGAAGGACGGCGGCAACTTTGGCGCTGAACCGTGGAATGCCAATTGAACAGGTTCAGCAAATGCTTGGGCATGAGAACATCGGAACAACAACACTTTACGCAAGGAGCAGTGAGCAAAATGTCAAAGCGAGCCACAGAAAGTACGTTGTTTAAGGTTAATAACCTGTTGGGAATTTCGGATAGTTACCAAGCTCCTGAAAAAGTCATGGAGATTCTGAAAGACAAAGAGCGAAGAAAAGAATTGTTTTTTAAGTTTCTTAAGCTGTTTGATTATGATTTAAGCTATGAATGGTTTTATAAGTATTTTCAAGATGAACATGCCGATCGAAAAAATAACAAGCAGGACTTTACTCCGAGAAGCGTATCAAATCTTATGAGCGAGATTTTAGATACTCGTGCGAGCAAGGACGGATACTGTATTGTTGAAGAACCTGCCGCCGGAACGGGCAGTACAATTATTGCTCATTGGTATAAGACGATGCGGGAATGCCGCTTTATCTGGAATTATTCACCTGATGATTACCTTTACAAATTAACAGAATTGAGCGACAAAACAATTCCGTTTTTGCTTTTCAATTTGATGATTAGAGGAGTTAATGCTATTGTGATTCACGGTAATGCGTTGACCAAAGAAGCAAAAAATGTCTTTTGGATATTCAATGAAGCAAACAATCCCATGGGGTTTTCCGATTTGTTCATTTGTCCTCATTCAAAACGAATAGCGCAAATGTTTGATATCACTTTTGTGGGAGGTGAATCAGAGTGAGAGAGATTCTTTTCAGGGGCAAGCGCGTCGATAACGGCGAGTGGATTCAAGGTGATCTGGTGCAGTTCCTGCCGCACGGAATTGTCAGGATAGTAACACAAGAACCGCCATATAAAGACGCTGAGGTTGATTCTGACACCGTCGGACAGTACACAGGCTTGACCGACAAGAACGGCAGGAAGATTTTTGAGGGGGATATAATTCATCTTGAATATTCACAGGTGTTCTTTGGCGGAGAGTATTTTGGAGAATATACCGCCAAAGTGTCGTGTGAGGAAGGATGTTTCATTACGGACGGAACAAACAATGGTGACGAAATTGAAACACCATTATCCGGATTTGATAATGATGAATTGGAGATCATAGGTAACATTCACGACAACCCTGAACTTCTGGGAGGTGAATCCGATGGATGATTTAGGTCAGCTGATTATCTTCTTCGTGTGCGCCGCGATATTCGGCATGGGGTCGGCGTATCTGTTCCAGTGTATTAAATCCGATCGCCGCATCGAGCTGGGTGACATCGTTTATATCAATCAGGACAACGAGATCAAGCCTGCAAAGATAACCATGATTCGGATTACCGAAAAAGAAACGCTCTATCGCGCCCAGCCTATCGAAGGTCATTCTGTGCATTTTCATTACGACGAAATCGGCACCAAAGCGTTCTGGACGGAGCTGGAAGCGTCGGAACATATCAACTAGCCCACAACGGCACCGCGCTGTCGTGCTTATACAACACATATCTATGCGTGCAAATACATCCCCTCGGCGCGGCGAGGGGTGGAGGTGATACCCTATAGCAGAACACCATAAAATGGACTTGACCTTTTCAAGACAACTTGACAAGATAATGCGAGAACGCGGTTTATTTCCGTCCGATGTTGAGAAGCTGACGGGAATACGTAAACAACGAATTCGCGAATACATCAGCGGTACACATCATCCAACCGACCACATTATCAGGAGGATTGCTATCGGGTTAAATGTCAGCGCGGATATTCTTCTTGATATAAAAATAGGACGGTAAACCGTCCACCTATAATGTTAAAATAATAGTAGGGTATATTAAAACGCCCTACTATTTTTGTTTTTTACCATCCTCCTATTACAATTTGCTCTTGCCGGCGGTGTCATGGCTGCCGGTAAGGGAGGAGGAAACGGAGGTAATATTGTGCTGTTAAAAGTCTGCCCGCGCTGCCATCAGTTTATGAACTACGGAAAAATGTACTGTGCAAAGTGTGCACCTATTGTGGCAGCTGAGCGCGAGGAGCGGAGAAAGCAAGCGAACAGGCGATATAACCGGAAGCGCGACAAGAAGTATGAGCAGTTCTACAACGGAAAGCGGTGGCGCGTAACCTCAAAGAAGTTTCTCGACAGCCATCCGAAATGCTCGTGGTGTGGAGATACGGCAACAGAAGTCGATCATATCGAGGAGATTAAAACTCCTTCGGGTTGGGCACGACGGTATGACGAGAGCAATTTCAGAGCGTTGTGCACGGATTGTCACAACAAACGGCACAAAAGATTTCAAAAGCGAATGCCCCCCGAGGGTGGGTAAAAAAGTATGGGAGAAACCGCGATACAACGGTGCAGTTGCCTGTTGTGCGGGAAAAACTCCCTAAATGAAGTTTGATAAGGCAGGTGAGAGCGATGGCAAGGCCGAGACAGCCTGTAAAACTCCTTGAAATCAAGGGCAAGAAGCATTTAACAAAAGAAGAAATCCAAAGCAGAGAGGCAAGTGAGGTCAAGCCGATTCCTAAAGGTATCAAAGCACCTGACTACCTGTCTGACACGCAGAAAAAGACGTTTCGGAAGCTTGCAAAGCAGCTCTCTCAGCTTGAAATCATGGGCGAGACCGACAATGATGCGCTTGCACGGTTGGTTATCGCGCAAGAGAGATTCGAAGAAGCAAACGAAATCTTAAACAAGGTGGATTTTTTCGATGACCCGAAAGAATACGAAACCGCCTCCCGTATCTATGCCAAGCGTATTGACGAACTGCGAAAGCTTGCGTCCGACCTCGGTCTGACAATATCGAGCCGCTGCAAGCTTGTGGTTCCCAAGGCTCCCGAAGATAAAAAGCCGAATAAATTCAACCGCTTCGACAAAACAGGTTGATTCTATGCGCGACCGTGTTACCGAATACGCGCAGGCGGTAGTTGACGGCAAGGTTCCGTTTTGCGGACGGCTTCATATTCTCGCCTGCAAGCGCCATCTGAACGACCTAAAAAAACAGCGCACCGAAAAATTTCCCTACTATTGGAGCGTTGAAGCGGCTGACAGAATCCTCGAATACGCGGAAACCCTAACGATTAAGGAAGGATTTGAGCAAAAGCCCGTCCGTTTGTTTGACTGTCAGGCGTTTGACATCGGCTGCACATTCGGTTGGCTGCGCTGTGCTGATGATTTCCGACGGTTCAGACGACGTTATAAGTCTGTTTCACGTCAGCAGGGCAAGAGCTTTGAAAATGGCATTATGGGACCGTATATCGCGGCATTCGGCGGTTATCAGGAAGGTAAGCTCTTTACCGCGGCGACCAAGCGCCGGCAGGCGAAAATAGTCTGGGACGAAATGCGCAAGTTCATTCAGTCCGACAGCGAGCTGAGCGAGTATTTCAGCGTCAAGGAATATTCGACGACGATAACGGCGCTGAATACAGGCTGTACAATCGAAGCTCTGAGCAAGGAAGGCGGCTTAGACGATGGCTTCCGCGGTATTTTCAACTCTGTGGACGAGCTTCATCAGCACAAGGATAACAGTATTTACTCTGCGCTATGGAAGGGCACGAGAAACCTGCCCGAAACACTCTTGTCAGTGATCACTACCCGCGGAAAGAACCCGCGCAGCTTCTGCAAGGAGTTTGATGATTTTTGCGTTTCGGTTCTCGAAGGCACTGTTACCGCCGACGACATATTTGTTGACATCTATACGCCCGACGAGGGCGACGATATCTGGGATATCAACAATATGCTGAAAGCTAATCCGCTGTTCGTAGGCAACCCCGAGAAGATCAAAGCTCTCGCTGCCGAAGCGGAGAACGCCAAGAATATGGGCGGCATGGAAAAAATTGACTTCATCGTCAAATCCCTGAATATGTGGAGCTCGGTGCAGGACAAGTCATATGTCAAGCCAAATGATCTGATGGCTTGTGCGACGGACAAATCTATCGAGAGCTTCCGCGGCTGTGAGTGCTGGGTAGGACTTGACTTGTCAAGCGGCGGCGATCTCACTACTATCGCCCTTGAATTTGACGACGGCGGCAAGGATTATTTCTTTGCCAAGAGCTACATGCCGCGCGGACGGTTCCAGGAGCACATTGAAAACGACTTCGCGCCTTACGATATGTGGGAACGCGAAGGTTTGATAAAAGTGACGGGCGGCGAAATGTCGTTCAAAAACGATTATAAATTCATTATCGCCGATTTGAAACGTTTTGCCGAGGAATACGGCATTAAATACCGCGCAATCGGCGTGGATCCGCACAACGCGGACGGTTTTATCGCGGATTTAGAGGCGTTCGGCTGTCCGGTTGTTTTGGTAAAGCAGTCAGCTAGAAGTCTGAACAGCGCGACCGTTGATATAAGGCTAAATGTCAAGAGCCACAATGTCGAGTTTGACAAAAACAACGAAATGCTTATTTACAGCTTTGAAAACGCTGTTGTAGTTGAAAATTCTTTTGAAGAAATAAAGATTGAAAAACGCGATTTCAAAAACGGAAACAGGATTGACCCCGTAGACGCCTGCATAGACGCTCACTTCTGCAAAATGATGGCAAGGCAGGAAACGCCGGTCGATCCGAATGAAATGATGGAAGATTATTTGAAGGAAATGGGGTGGTGACAATCAACGTTAAGCGATATTTTAAGCGCCTTGGCGCTGCTGTCCGGAATAAATCACTGATTTCCGATTCACTGGACAGCTGGCACGATCTGGCGCGGTTCCTTGGCATTGACGTTGACGGAACGCCGAAAGATGCGTTGTCAAATGCGACCTATTACTCGTGCTTGAAAACCCTGTCAGAATCGGTGGGAAAGCTTCCGCTGAAAGTTATGCAGCACACTGACAGTGGTGGCGTAGAGGAGAGGCGCAATAACAAATACTGGACCATGCTGCACGATCGCCCCAACAAGTTTATGACAGCGACGGGCTTTTGGTCGTTAATGGAATATAACCGCAACCATTACGGCAACGGTTACGCATGGTTTATCGACGGCAAGGATCCTGAGCTTTATCCGCTCGAGCCGTGGAGCGTTGAGATTTGGTATGATAACGCCCGGATATTAGGCGAAACGGAAACGCTCTGGTACAGATACACGGGTACCAACGGACAGCTGTACATGATTCCGCACGACAGCATTCTTCACGTCCGGAACTTTTCAAGTGAAAACGGCATAGCCGGTAAGCCTGTGCGCGACGTGCTCGCCGAAACGATCCAGGGCAATATCAAAGCTCAGAAAATGCTCAACAAGCTGTACGACAACGGCTTTTCAAACAAAGCTGTGGTTCAGTATACCGACGAGCTCAGCGACGAAAACCGCAAGAAGTTTCTCAAGGGCATTCAGAAATTCATCAACGGTGAATACAAAGAGGACGGAATTGACAATCTTATCCCGATTCCGTACGGCGTAAAGCTCGAACCTATGTCAAATACGAAGCTCGCGGACAGTCAATTCCTCGAGCTCAAGCAGTATTCAGCCATTCAGATTGCGTCTGCGTTCGGTATTAAGCCCGTTCAGATAGGCGACTTGACCAAAGCTAGCTATGCAAGCGCGGAAGCACAACAGCTTTCGTTTCTCATTGATACTCTGCTCTATATTATCAAGCAATACGAGGAGGAAATCAATTATAAGGTACTCAATGGCACGGGCTGTTATGCGAAATTCAACGTTGATGTAATTCTCCGCGCGGATTTCCGCAATAAGGTAGAAACCTTGGCAACGGCGGTCAATTCCTTCATGATGACTCCCGACGAGGCGCGCCGAAAGCTCGACCTCGGCCACAAACCCGGCGGCGATCAGCTTGTGGGCAACGGTTCAACCATACCGCTTGCTCAGGTTGGTGCTCAATATAATCAGAACGCAGGAGGAGGTGAGAAAGAATGAATAGAGAAGTTTCAAAAATCGCGAAGCTCGGCCATCTTGTGCTCAACGAGGACGAGCTTGCGAAGATCAACGAATTCACGCTCCACTCCGTTGCCGAAAAGGACGTGTTTGTTTATAAAATCGTTGTAGCGGACAACGAGCTTGAGTACGACCGCGATTTTGAACCGCTGACGCTCAGCGCGCTCGAGGATTTGCAAAAGCATCTTGTCGGTAAGACAATGATTTTTGACCACAATCCCAGCGCAGAAAATCAGGTGGCGCGCATTTATGAAACATTTCTCGAAAAATCCGAAAAGCTCACCTCAGGCGGCGAGCCTTCGGCAAAGCTTATCGCGAAATGCTACATGATACGGACAGCAAAAAATGCCGACCTTATCGCGGAAATCAACGGCGGAATCAAAAAGGAGGTTTCTGTCGGCTTTCGTGCCACATCGTTCAGATGTTCTATCTGCGGCAAAGACGGCGATTATACATATCGCTGCTCTCACAGAAAGGGTGAGAGCTACGGTGGAAGAACTTGCTACAACCTGATTTGCGGCGCGAGCGACGCCTACGAGGTTTCCTTTGTGGCAGTGCCGTGCCAACCGAACGCAGGTACAACCAAGAGCTTTGAAACGGCAGACGAAGCCGAAGAGGTGCTGAATGCCAGAATCAAGCTCAATGAGAACTTTATTTTTAATACTAAAACGGAGGTATAAACATGGTCACTCTTAACAAGAAAATGAGAAGAATCAAAGAAGCAATCGCCGATAAGACCGAGCAGGCAAAGAGCTATCTCGACGGCGAAAACAAGGACGTCGACAAGGCGACCGCGCTGCTCGACGAGGTGGACGAGCTCAAGAAGGAGTACACCGCCGAGGAAAAGCTTTTCCGTCTCGAGCAGGAGGAAGCCGAGAGTAAGTCCGGTAAGCAGATTGAGGAGAAGAAGCAGCTTAACTCCACAGAGAAGTTTGCTTCCGTCATTCGCGGCATGGTTCGCAAGGACGGTACCGTCACTCCCATGACAGAGGGCGTGAACGCAAACGGCGGCTACACCGTGCCGCAGGATATTCAGACCGAAATTCTGCACTTTAAGGAGACTGACTTCTCGTTCGAGAAGTACATTTCCAAGGAAACCGTTACCACCAACAGCGGCAGAAGAACCTTCCAGGCAAAGGCAACCTGCACAGGCTTCACCGAGGTTAATGAAGCGGGAGCTACCCCTGCTATCGCGTCGCCTACATATCTGCCCATTTCCTACACGATCACAGACAAAGCAGGCTTCATTCCGCTGACGAAAGATCTGATCAACGATTCTTCGGCTAACCTGAGAGCGGAAATCGTTAAGTGGTTCGGCAGACAGAGAACCGCAACTATCAACAACAAGGTGCTTTATACGCTGACAAACGGCGTTACTCCCACCGCTGTCACCGACCTCAAAGGTTTGAAGAAGCTGGTCAACGTCACTCTCGGCTCAGCGTACGACTGTAAGATCTTCACCAATGATGACGGTCTTAACTGGCTCGATTCTCTCGAGGACACCCAGCACAGACCGCTCCTCACACCCGTTCCCAACGAGCAGGGCAGAATGCAGCTGTGCATCGGCGGAAAGATACGCGAGGTTGTCGCCGTTCCTAACAGCGTGTGGGCTTCTACATCAGGCTCCAACAACAGCACCGTTATCCCCTTCATTGTCGGCGAGCTGACTGAAGCAATTAAGATGTTTGACCGTCAGGCTCTTGAGATTGCGGTCAGTGACACCGCCGCGGTTACCGGCTTCAATGCCTTCGAGCAGAACGGCGTACTGATGAAGGGCGTGCTTCGCAATGACTTCGTTAAGCAGGACGCTGACGCGTACAAGGTCGCTACTGTGACTGTGACCGCGTCGTAAGAAGCTGAAAGGAGGCGGCAGCTATGTTAAATCTCAGAGAAGCGCTTGATTATCTCGGTATTGACGATAGTGACGATGATATGATTATGAATAACATACGGCGTCAAATCGAAGTAGCTGACTGCCATCTGAAAGCTGCTGTCGGTGAAGATTATCCTGCTGATGATCCCCGAATGAAGGAAGTTGCGCTGATGATCGTCAGTGAACTGTATGATCACCGTGCTCTCAGCGCGAAGGAGGAAAGCCGCATCAACTCTCTTGCAAGACAGTATATGCGGCAAATCCGCCTTGAAATGAGGGGGGAATAGAGTTGACCTACGATAAGCCGATAATCATTGAGAAACGCGATCCCAAAAGCGGAGAGTTCAGTTATTGGAGGCAGTTCCACGCGAGAATCAACAAGACGGGAGGCGGCGAACGCGAAGCGAGCGGTTCAAGACGCTCGGCAGCGTCACTGACATTCGAGCTGCGCTATGTCAGCCTGCTGTTCGATATCTTCCTCAATACGCAGGATTACAGGATCATTTACCGAAACGCTGTTTTCGTTATAAATGATTATGATGATTTCATGGAGCAGCACAAGACCGTGAGGCTGGAAGGTGAATGCGTTGGCGAACGACAAGATAACTATTGACGACCTCGCGGACGCTATCGGCGAGCGGTTGACGGTTTATCAAAGCGAAAAGGCGCGGAAAATACTCGGCGTTAACAAATCGACCATGAAGCGGTTTGTGAAGATCACCAAGCAGACCGCGCCGAGGCAGACGGTCAACCCGAAACGCAAGAGGACGCTCAGAGCCGGCACGTTTGCAAGAGCAATCCGCAGCACTGTTGAGGACAACGGCATAACAGGCTCCAAGGGCATATGGTACGTCGGCGGCAAGGAATACCATCTGACGCATCTGCTTGTCAATGGTCACCAGCTCCGTCAGGGCGGCAGAACGAAGGGCGATCCATTTTTGGAGAACGCGTTGGAGGAGATCGCGGACGAATACATTAAGGGGATTGAGGAGGCGGTCAAAAACGATTAATGAGATTTTACAGGCGGCGGGCTTTGTCGAGAACGTCACCTATACGCAGACGGTTTTTGTCAAGCCGCCGCAAAGAACCTTCGTTGTATATGTCGACGACGTTGACGCCGACGGCTCGGACTATACGACCGATATTTTCAATCATTCCGTCCGTCTTGAGCTTTATTCGCCGAACAGAGCGGATCCCGCCGCGGAAAAACGGCTTGAAGCAACGTTTAGACAATATGGCATACATTATCGCAAGCTCGGGCGGACATGGCTCGAGTCTGAGCGATACTATTTAACTACATACTACTTTGATTTTACTGAAAAGGAGACATAAACATGGGTAAAAGAATCATTCTCGGCAGCGGCGAACTGTTCAAGGTCGCGGTACCTTCTGGCGCGATTGCCGACCCTCAGACTTATTGCGTCGAAGCCAACCGCTTTTCGCACATCAAGAACGGCGCGACCCTCGAATATACTCAGGAAAAGACGACCGTTGAGGACGACCTCGGACTTGTTCACAAAACAAGGCTCAACACCGAGAGCGCGAAGCTCAAATGCGGTCTTATGACCCTCGAGCCCGAGAGTTTGAAATACCTCTCGGCTACGGCGGGAGATCCCACGAACATTTCCGCTTCGGGTTCGGGCAACAACGCGACCGTCGCCAAGAAGCAGGTCAAGATCGGCGGTATCAAAAACGAGAGCGAAACACCCTATCTGTGGATTTTCCACCACAAAGATGATGTTGACGGCGATATTTGGGTAGTGCTCAAGGGCAACCACAACACCGGCATTAATATCCAGTTTAAGAAAGACGACGCGAACGTCTCAGACCTTGAGATCGACGCTCAGCCGCTCGACGATGACGGACACAAGGTCTATTACTATGAGGAGGTCAAAGGCACGACCCCCACAACTACACACTAATCATCAAACGGAGGTGAGAGGATATGAAGATTACCGATATTCTCGGGCAGAGCTTGCCCGTGTTCAAGGTTGGCGACCGCTCTGTCCTTCCGCCTCCGCTTTTTGCTATCCGCGCGCATTTGCCACATTTAGCTGGTTTTATCCGCAAGGTCATAGTAAAGGATTTGGATAAAAAAGATCTTGATAAGCTGAATATCCACCTGTGGGAGCTTTGGAAGAACTGTGATTTAGAACAGCTTGACGCGGAGGAGCTGTTCTCGGCAGTCGCGGAGTACATCATCTTTATACAGGCGGCTGTTCCGAATCTTCCATACTGCGCCCTTCCGGATATAACCGCTGACGAGGACGAAGGAAATTATTCCTACGCCCAAAACACCGCCTATGAGAAGCTCGTGGCGGACTACGCGAATATGACGCTGCCCGATGTCATGAAGCTCAATTATGTAGATTTCCTGATATTGCGCCGTGAGGCGTTCATTTATAACCTGTCAAAGACGAAAAAGGGCAGGGAAAAGCTCGAGGAAGCCTACTGCATGGAGCAGACGCAGCCCGACAGAGGCGGCTTGAGGAAGCAATTCGGAGGTGAGTAAATTTTGGCTAATAAGAAAATCAAGGGCTTGACCGTTGAGATCGGCGGCGATACCACAAAGCTGGGCAAGGCTATTGAAGACAGCAAAAAGAAATCAAAATCCCTGCAATCCGAGCTGAAACAGGTAGAAAAGCTCCTCAAGCTCGACCCGAAGAACGTCGAGCTTGTCGCCCAGAAGCAAAAAATACTCGCCGAGCAGGTCGAGGAGACGAAAAAGCGGCTCTCTCTTCTCAAGGACGAGCAGTCAAAGGTCAATCAGCTTTTCAAAAACGGCGAGATCGGCGAGGAGGACTACCGAAAGTACCGCCGCGACGTGGAGCAGACGGAAATCACGCTGAAAAACCTCGAGACTCAGCTCAAAACTACGGGCGATCAGTTCGCTGAAATGCAGCGTAAGAGCGGCGCGGTCACCTTCCAGAACGCCGAAAACAAGGTCGAGCATTTCAAGGGCAAGGTCAAGGATATGACCGACGCCGCGCTCGAAAACGCGGAGAAGCTCTCCAAGGGCTTTGACAAGGTCGGCGACGGTCTGGAGAAGGCGGGAAGCGTGCTCAACAAGGGCTCGGCGGCAGCCGCTGCCGTGCTCGCGGGCTCCGTCGCGTCCTTTAAGGATCTCGACGACGGCTACGACGTCATCGTCAAAAAGACCGGCGCGACCGACGAGAAATTTGACAGTCTGAAAAAGACGGCGGACGAGCTGTTCTCCGGTTCGACCTTCGATATGACGGACATCGGAAACGCGATCGGCGAGGTCAACACGCGGTTCGGCTACACCGAGGACAAGCTCCGCAGTGTGACAGAACAATATTTGCAGTTCGCGAAGATCAACGACGCGGACGTTTCCGACAGTGTTTCCAAGACCGCGCGCATCCTGCAGGCGTGGAATCTTTCCGCTGACAATCTGCCCGATCTGCTCGGCATGATCACCGCCAAGGGGCAGGAAACGGGAGTCGCCGTCGGCGGTCTTATGGACAAGGTGCTCGACAATAACGCTACCTTCAAGGAAATGGGACTCTCACTCGAGGAATCCATTGCCTTAATGGCGCAGTTCGAACAAAACGGCGTGAATGATTCTACGGCGTTGACCGCCATGAAAGCCGCTGTCAAGAACGCCGTCAAGGAGGGCAAACCTCTGAGCGACGTTCTGCGCGAGAATGTAAATGACATCAAAAACGCCACCACCGACACCGAAGCGCTTCAAAAGGCGGCGGAGCTGTTCGGAACAAAGGGCGCGGCTGAGATGGCGAACGCCATAAGAGAGGGCAGAATCAACTTTGACAACCTCTCGGGCTCCATGAGCAACTACAAGGACACCGTCAAAAAGACCTACACCGCGACGCTCGACCCGCTCGAGGAGAGCAAGCAGGTCATCAACAACCTCAAATTAGCCGGCACGGAGCTTGCGGCGACGGCGCTCAAGGAAGGTCAGCCGCTGATCGAGGACGTTATCGACGGCGTTAAGGCTGTGACAAACTGGCTCAAAAAACTCACGCCCGAGCAGAAGAAAACGCTTACAAAGGCTATTGAAACGATTGCGGTAGTTGGTCCCGGCGTGACGATTGTCGGCAAACTGAGCAAGGGTATAGGTAGTGTTGTTGGTATATTGCCGAAAGCCGCGACTGCCGTAAAAGGATTTGGAGCGGCTCTAAGCGCCAATCCTGTGGGAGCGTGGACAACTGCAATAGTTTTAGCAGTATCCGCTATTGCCGCGTTAACTGCAGCGGTTAATGAGTATTCAAACCTTAAATGGGAATCTACAGAGTCAGCGAGATTCGCGGCAGAGGTTGATAAAGCCGCTGACGCGCTGGAGGAAAGCGCTCAGAGAATTTCTGATACTACCAAAAAGACATTTGATAATATTGGTGAGAGCATAAAAAACAATTCGCTGATAGATACTTATCAGTCAGAGCTTGACAAGTTGCTCGGCAAGCAAAACCTTACCGACGAGGAAAAATCCAAGCTTGATTTGATAGTCAAATACCTCACCGATAACGTTGACGGTTTTTCCGACGCGTGGGACAAATATACTATCCGAGACGAGGACGGCAATATTACACTCGTTGACGACCTCGATACGGTCAGACAAGCTCTTAATGACACTATAGACGAATTCCAAAAGAATTCATATATATCTCTAATGGAAAAATCCTATAGTGATTCTCTTTCGGATAATTTAGCTGCGATTACAGAAAGAGAGAAGTCCAGAAGCGCATTTGACGCAGAAAGCAAACAATTTAGCAAGCGCCTTTCAGAACTCGGAATCAGTGAGGATAAATTCAAAGAAGCATATAATCGTTTTGGCGAAGGAAATCTTTTCAACATGAAAGATATCCCGCTGAATACGAATCTTAATGTTGATGATTACCGTGAGTTAGCTAAAATGTACAGCAGTATGAATAAATATCGTTCTGCTTTATTAACGGTCAATCAAGAATTAAGAGAATCCGACGAGCTGCAGCAAGACAGTCTTGACGTTATCAATGTTCTGAACGGAAGTTATGACGACGCGGCAGCTGTTTTAATGGCATTTAGGCTCAATATGATTTCGCTCGAGGACGTTACAAGAAACGGCTGGAGCAGTATTGAGGAATTAGAGAAATCTGCCGCTGAAACCGGTAAAAATACAGTCTACGGCGTTGGTCAGGATATGACCGATTACGAAGAAAAAGTATATTCAAGCACCGACGAAATGACTAAGGATTTCGTCGATAAGCTTGCCGTCAACAAAAACGCCGCGAAAGATACCGTTGAAGGGACTACTAAAGCGATTGAGGATGAAACTCCAAACTTAGAAAATGCAAGTGAAAAAGCTTCTGAGGCAATCACAAACAATTTTGATAATCTTGATCTTGAGGAAAAGGGCGGTAACATAATACTCGGCTTGTTAAAAGGTCTATGGAACAACTCTATTTTCTCAAAAATTGGTAAAACTGTTGGTAATGTAAGTAGTGCTATTTATAATGCGTTTACTTCATGGTGGGATATGCACAGTCCCGCAAAAAAATCGGGGCCTTTAGGCAAAAATATTACACTTGGAATTACCAAGGAAATGCCAAATCAACACAGGGCAATAAAAAAGGCGAGCGCAGAGGTAAATGAAGATATTATGAAATCCCTTTCCGAAACAGCAAAGTCGTATTTTCAGGGGAAAGATTATCTTTTAGAACCGACGTTCTCAACGTTGCCTACAATGACGGATTACAGCGTTACTCATACGCATGATTTTCAGCAGTCCGCAGAGCTCAGGTCGCTCAGAAATCAAATCGAAACGCTGAACGCGAACATTGACAAGCTCGCCAAACGCCCGATTGATTTATATGTCGACGGTAGGACGTTCGTCGGCGGCACTATCGGCGAGATCGACCGACAGCTTGCGAGTGTGGAATTCTTTAAGAACCGAGGTGGTTAATAGGTGAAAGCAATCAAAGGAATAACGATCAACGGCGAGATCCACACGGCTCGCGATCTTGATATGATACTCAAGAAGAATGAATGTACCGCCGATAACCCCGAGCCGAAGCGTCTGACAGAGAATATACCCGGGCGCAACGGCGTTGTAGATTATTCGGATTACTTTGACGGTGTAATTTTCTATGAGAACCGCACGGTGTCTTATAAATTCTTCTTCGGCGGCTCGCCGCATGAAGTCAGCTGGGCAGTCGAAAAGCTCAACCGGTACCACGGCAGGAAAATAACCGTTGTCGAGGACGACGACCCCGATTTCAGCCTGACCGGCTGGGCGACCGTGACAGTGGACGAGCGCGCGCCGTACGGCAACTATGTGTATATGACCCTATCTCTCGACGCGGAACCCTACAGGTGGAGGACAGAGCCGACTGTTCTGCGTGAAAAAACCTTGTCGGGAACCAAATATATCGAGGTCGAAAATGACGTCGCCCCGGTTAACCTCACGATCAAGATCAACAGTCTTGTTCCGAATACAACGCCAGATTCCAGCACCTATGCGGTGAGAGTGTCGACGGATTCGACGCGTTACAGCGAGGCTGTTCAGACTATTGGTTCGGAAGTAACTATCACAAACTTCCTGATGAAGGGCGGAGCACAGAAAATCAAGCTTGAAACCGTCAAGCTCATCAGTAATACTTCATGGAACGCCGTCAGCAGCGTTACCGCCGATGTGATTATCAAGTACACGGAGGGCAAATTCTGATGTATAGCATTGAATATGTTATCGGTACGACACGCCATATAGTTTATTCTCCGTTTGATAATACAAGAAAGATTGTCTCGGGCGCATACCACCGCGAAACAAACACAATCGGCTCGCTGACGTTCTCGGTGCTGTATAACCACCCGTGCCATAGCTATTTTGAAGAATATCTGGGCGTTGTGAATTTATACTGGAACAACTCGCTGATCTACAAATTCCGTATCATTAAGATCCACCGCAATTTCTATAACACGCTTACAATCCAGTGTGAGGGGGTGCTCGGTTATTTGAACGACAGCATTGTGAGGCCGTATACCTTCAATGAAACTCACTGGCTTTACCCGATCGGAGATCCAGGCGCACACGTCTGTACAGCGGTTGAATTTCTCCGCGAGCTGATTGCGCTTCATAATATCCAGGTAACCGCCGCCCAGCAATTAACCTTTGTGGACGAAACAAACGGCGCATTCGACAGCATAGCCTTTACTACCTCGCAGACCTCATACGTTAAGTCATGGGATGAAATCGAGAGCAAGGTAATCAGAAACATCGGCGGTTATGTGCAGCTCAGGTTCAGCGGTGGAAACAATCTGTTTGTTTTCAAGGCGGCGCTCACTGAGTATAACTCTCAGACAATACGGCTCGCACAGAACCTCAAAAGCCTTGAAACGGAGACTAATTCACAGAAATTTGCAACAGCGCTTTTCCCAATATCAACTTACACAGATTCCAACGGCCAGCGGCAGACTATTGATATCTATAACGTTAATAACAGCATTTATTACGTTGAGAATAATTACGCGGTGCGTGATTATGGACGGATTATCGAGTTCGCACAATATGAGGGCATTACATCGGCTTCAAAGCTAAAGGAAGTTGCCCAGCGTGACCTCAACAACTATATCAGCCGCGGCAGACCGATTAAAGTCGCGGCCACGGATATGGCGGCTGTTGGCAGCAGCTATGCGCCGCTTGAGGTTGACAAAAAGACGCGGATCTCGAGCAACGTAAACGGCGTAGATGTTGCGCCGGTTCTGAATTCGTTTGACGTTGATATCCTGGATCCGCGCAACTCGACCTACACCTTCAACGGCGAAGTTCCGTCATTCGTCAGAAAAACATATACATACAGAACATAAAAAGGAGTGATTCATTTGACGATTACAGCCGATTTCTCAGGCGGCGAAAAGACAGCCACGACCGAGCCGCTCTATCAGTGGGACACGGGGCAGAAGCTCGCTCTGTCGGGTTTGCCCGCGACCTCAACGGATATTCAGGTGCATTTCGCAAACGCCGCTATGGCTCAGGCGATCGTAAAAGCGACAGCAACTGAAAACAGCCTGCCTACCTGCGATATACCGAATGAGTTCCTACAGTACGGCTCCGCGGCAAAAGCCCGCGCGTGGGTGTTTTACAAGGCAAGCAGCACCGAGGGCTACACCGTGCGCACCGTTCTGATCCCCGTCACACCGCGCAAGCGTCCGAACGATTATGTTTCTCCCGAGGATCCTGATTCGCAGGGAATCGTTGATCGCGCTATAGAGCTGCTTGAAGGTTACGAGGATGATCTGGCATCAAAGCTCTCAGCCGCCCCCGGCGCGGTGGACACCGAGAATCTCGCCGACAAGAGTATTACCGTCGAAAAGGTCGCCGACGATCTCGCGGCGGTGATCAACGCCAAAGCGCCCGCCTCCACCGCCTACACCTTCGATACCACGACAACGAACGTTGTGTACAGTGCGGACAACCCGAAAACAATCTACCTCAACGCGACGGTTAACGGCGAGCATGGAATCGTTGTCACCGCAAAGGACAACAATTTCCAGTATTTCTTAGGGCGAAGCGGAACGCTCAAAATCCGGTTTTTCTCCGGAGGGACATCTTACAGCAACTGGGCTCAGGTGACCGAACACGTTGACAACAAAAAGAACTCTATCACCTCCTCCAACAAGACGAGCACCGATTTCTACCCGTCTATCAAGGCAGTTGTTGATTATCTTGTGGCTAATTACGAGAATCTGTCAAACAAGCTGACCTCAGCGGACGGCATTGACGAGGATTCCACTGACAACGAGTACCCTACAGCTAAAGCTGTATATAATTTTGTTGAAATCGTCACTGACGATATTTATACCGACCTCGAAACACAAGAAAACCTTTCAAATAAGAAAACTACAATAACAGGATACGAAACTAGCAATCAATTTTATCCAACGATAAAAGCGCTTGTCGACTATGTCGCAGCAAATTACGAGAATTTGTCAAACAAGCTGTCCTCAGAAGAGGGTATTGACAGTAGTTCCACCGATACGAAGTACCCCTCCGCAAAGGCGGTCTATGACCTCGGCGTAGAGATCCTTGCCCTTGTGAACGATGATATTTCGAACGTTGAGTCCCGCCTTGTGCTCAAGGAAAGCGCATCCAACAAGCAAAGCTCAATTACAACCGTCAACAAAGAAAGCACCACGCTGTACCCGTCCATCAAAGCCGTGTATGATTACGGCTCGCAGATTTCAAGCGCTGTTGAAGATGTTAAGGCGTATATCGGTTACACCGACGGCGATATCCTCGGTCTGCATGCTGACTTTGAGAACAAGGTATTTACAAGGCTCGGTGCTGCTGTCGGTCTGAACGCGGGCAGTGATTTCAATGCCTTTCCGATGTACGGTCAGCGCAGGCGCGTTGTTGTCGATTCGGACGGCGCGATAATTGACAGCTACTCTCCGGAAGATGTAGGAGAATCCGATACTGATGTTGACGTCATGGTCTATCAGCCGAAGTTTTACTACAAGGTCGTGCCGATCAAGCTTGAAAAACAATCAAGCGGCTTGGGCTATCACATCCGCAAGGCGAATTACTACATCAGCTCAACGCCGCACGCAGGATTCAAACCCCACCCTCTGTTTTTTGACAAGAACGGAAACGAGATTGACTATGTGCTGTTTTCGGCATATGAAGCGTCGTATATGTGGCGCAGGCAGGTCAGCACAAACGGTACGGATTCCAGATACGTTGATAGCATTTTCCATGACGGTGTGAATACAGATACGACGATTGAAACAAGCGCGGTTCTGAAATCCTTGCCGGGCGTCAAGCCGATTTCCGGCAAGTACAAGGCAATGAATAAAGTCAATATGGAAAACTGCGCGCTGAGAAAATCACCAAACTGGCACCTCGACACAATTCAGTCGATTTCCGCCAATCAGCTGCTGATGACAATTGAGTACGCTTCATTTAACACTCAGTCGGCGATTGGACTAGGCATTGTTAATAATCCCGACAGTGATACAATCAACTGCTCATCACTCACGGGGTCGACCTCGGCGGAAACATTTAATACGGCTTCCGGCATGGCGAGCGAAACAATATATGACATCGAGGGAACAGAAACGCCGTTCAACACTAACGGCAACGTCGCGGTCAGTTATCGCGGAATGGAAAACCCGTGGGGCAATATCTGGAAACAGGTCAATGGAATCAATATCTGGGGCGACGGCACAATGAACGGCGGTCAGGCGTACATCTGTAGCGACTTTAGCTTCGACGAGAGCAAGCGCAGCGGCAACTACAAGTCTACCGGCTTTTCAATTGCGAACGCAAACAATTATATTTCTGCGTTAGGCTACGGCAGCGAAAAATACGACTGGCTGTTCCTTCCGTCTGAGACGCTGGGAAACAACGCGCTTCCCGTCGGAGATAAATGCTATGTCACTGCAAATCTGAACGGTAATAAAATTGCCCTTCATGGCGGCGCGTGGTACAGCGGCGACTCTTCCGGCGATTATGACTACAGCTGTGCCAACAACGTCGAGCTTGTTAGCAATGCCGTCGGCGGCAGACTCCTGTATGTGCCGACAGCAACGGTTTAAGGAGGGATTCTTGTGAAAAGCTACGGAACTGTTAAAAGCGCGGTCAGACCCGACGAAAAGATAGTTGACGAATATTCGGTTTGGGTTAATTCCGATATTACAAAAACGGAGGAAGGCTTTGAATATCACATGGTTCAGTACACAAAGGACGAATATATCAAGCTCATGGACGAAAAAAACACGGAGCTGGAAAGTCAACTGACCGACACACAGCTTGCCTTGTGTGACGTTTATGAAATGATGGAGGGTTAAATTATGGCAAAAGTATATGCTGACCTGATTATGAAGGGCAAAAAGACCATCGACGACGTTCCCGAGCGCCTGCGCGACGAGGTGCGGCGCATTCTGGAGGGCGATGCATGAACAAGATCATCCATTACAAAAGCTACGACTTAAAATCCATGCGCAAGCCGGGCTTAATCGCGGTCACGCACGCAAACGACGTGGATACGCAGTTCATCGAGCTGCACCTGACGGACGGCGACGAACCGATGACACTCAGCACGGACTATACATACACCGCGGCGATGGTCAACCGCGACACGCAGGCTTTGATCGACGACAGCGTATCGTGTACGCTCAACGAAAGCGGCAACGTCGAAATCCCGATTGACAATCCACACACACAGGGTGGGATGAATTTGCTCATCGAGCTGACCGTCACCGACGCGGTGGGAAATCAAGTGCTCGTCACGCCCTTCCCGCTGACCGTGCATGTCAATCCGTCGATTCTCGACGACGCGCAGGTCACGCCCGAGAGTCAGGGAACCGTTCCTGAACTGCTCGAGGAAGCGAAAGAAGCACTGGACGCCGTGAAAACTGTTTCTGCGACCGTCAACCAAAACGGCACGATTACGTTCACAATGTCTGACGGCTCGACGGTGACGACGACGGGAGAGAGCGTCATCGGGCCGCAAGGTCCACAGGGTATCCAAGGTGCTACAGGTCCGCAGGGCATTCAGGGAGAACCCGGTGCGCAAGGCCCTGCGGGAGCAGACGGACAGCAGGGACCCGCGGGCGCGGATTGGGTGCCGACTGAAACGGAGTTAAACGATATCGCACAGAGAGCGGTAAATCTTATCCCAACCACACAGGGGGTGCAGTATGGCAATACGAGTAATTGATGATTCAAAACTGCAAGACATAGCCGTCGCGATTCAGGGTAAAGACGGCGGCGGTACAATGACGGTCGATGAAATGCCGACAAGGATTACGGCGATATCAACGATTCCCGAGAAGCCCGACCCGAACGGCGCGCTTTTGTTAATGGACTGGGAAGGTACAATCCTGCAAAGTTACACTCACGCCGAGGCTATGGCGCTTGAATCACTTCCCGATATTGAAGATACGCCGTATTATCCGCTTGTCGACCATGAGCTGTTGACGTTTCAGAGATGGGCGCATAGTTTATCTTATGCTCAGGATTATCTTAGGAATAGACCGTATGGGCAGTTTATAATTGGTACTCTTTATACGACATCTGATAATGAAATACACGATTATTGGCAAAATCCAAGGCTAACGACCTCAAAAATGATTTATATACAAAAAACTAAAGCTGTTTCATATGGAGTAAATTACTTTAGAAATTGCTTTCGGCTTACACGCATTAATTTTCCAGAAGGTTTAACTTCTTTTCCAACTGGTTTATTCTATAATTGCAGTGCGCTTGTTAATGTTAATATCCCTGACAGTGTAACTACATTTGGAATTGCTACATTTAATGAGTGTACTCAGCTGACATACTTAAACATTCCACATGGAACGTCTGTTTTGATGCAAAGCTTTGCGGCATATTGTCACGGATTGTATAAAGTCATTATTCCATGCACCGTAGAAACGATTGGGATATCAGCTTTCTTTGAATGCATCTCTCTTACTGAAATAGAAATACCTTTCAGTGTAACGTCTATAGGTTCTGGAGCATTTGCAAATTGTACTAACCTTCAAGACGTAGTAATTCACAGCAAACCTGCATTATCAAATACAAACGCTCTCAGCAGCGCACCATCAGACCAAAAAATCTACGTCCACCGTTCTGATCTCAGTTGGTTCGAAACCGAAACCAACTGGTCAACGATCTACGCACAAGGCAAAATCGTCGCGGCGGCTGATTATCTTGACCACCTGATTTCGATAGGAATTGATGTGACTGACTTTGAAAACGAGGTGATCAGTGAATGAAAGGCGATATTGTGCCCGTAAAAGAACGATACACAGAATACGGCAAAGACTGGGTCAAACGACATTCCGATAATGGCATGATGATAGAACGCGACGGAGAATTATATAGCGAAGCAGTAGACGAAGCTAAATATGAGTTTGAGCGTGTCTATTATGAAACCGACATACCCGTCGAGGCTGAGCTGATCGGCCCCGAGGAAGGAGTTGTTAACAATGACGAATGAAGAAATCGCAGTGACTCTCACTGAGCATAGCCAACATATCAAATCCAACACGCGCCGCATTGACGAGCTCGAAGAAGCTCAAAAGGAAATGCGCGATTTGGTGAGGTCTGTTGACAAGCTCGCTCAGTCTATGCAGACAATGGCGAACGAACAGGAACGGCAGGGAAAACAGATTGATTCCCTCGAGACCTCGAAAAATGACACATTTAAGTTTTGGCTGCGGACAATCCTTGCAGCAGTTGCTACAGGTCTTGTCGGCTACGCCCTCGCAATGTTTATCAAATGAGGTGCATATCGCATATGAAGAAAGTCAAGAAGAAAGACCATTTTCAGGAATTCTCAAAGCTTATCCTGTTCCTGTTCGCGGTCAATTACTTCATCGGCGGCGCGTTCCTGCTGTGGGTGGTGCAATATCAGATTACCCACGCAACCGCGCCCGAGTACGTATCCGCGGCTGAGTTCGTGACGTACTTCACCGCGCCGATCGTGGCAGGTCTCTTGTCGTACTTCGGCAAGGCGGCGGTCGAGAATTTCGAGAAAATCAAAAACAATTTCACAGGCAAGTCAACGGAGAAATCCGATTCAAACAAAGTTGCGAAAGGGTGATTTAATCAATGGAAGCAAAAATAATCTTTATTGCCGTTCTTGCAGTTGTACTCATTGTCGGCATTGTCCTCGCGGCGAATATCTCGTCGTTCAGAAATTGGCTCGTTTACGCCGTTACCGAAGCAGAAGCCAAATTTGGCGGCAAAACAGGCAAGCTCAAGCTGAGGTACGTGTATGATTTAGCGGTCGAAGCGTTCCCCGTCATTGCAAAAACATTGCCGTTTAGCTTCTTTTCACGGGCGGTGGACGCAGCGCTGCTGATTATGCGCGGTATGATTGAGGACAACGCAAAAATCGCAGATATCGTAAATAACGAGGATAAGGAGTGATACCGTGAGCGATATTACATATTACAACCTCTCAACCGAAGGAAACAAGTTCTTAACTCCTCACTTTCAAGTTCATGAATTTGCGGATCCGTCCGATTATGTGAATGTGTCTTATCCTGAGGATATCCCGATTCACGACAAGTTACCCTTAACGCTCGAAAAGGTTTTTGAGCATTTCGGCTGTACAAAGGGAATTATCAACTCAGGCTACCGTTCACCCGACGCCGACATAGATGTTGGCGGTTCGGGCAGTGGCCCGCACACGCTCGGCATAGCGGCTGATGTGTATTTTTACAAAGGCTCTGAGCCCGTTCCGTCAAGGCTTGTCGCTTGCTTCTTGCAGGACGAGGGCATTAAGGGCATAGGCTTAAACTGCGGCGGCAACCCCAACGGCACTCATATTGATATGCGCGGCTACGGCGTGTGGAATGACAGCGTTTGGTACGGCGACGAAGCTGTCAGAAACGGCGGCATTTACAAGACAGTTAGCGATTTCTACGATTATACAGGTACCACCAAAGCCGAGGTTTACCCCGACGGCGACACTCCGAGCACTCCGTCCGCACCTCATGATAACGTGAGAAACGACTACACCACCTCGACGCGCATGGTGGATATAATCAAGACCTATGAGGGGTTCAGCCCGAAAGCGGTCAGGCTCACGGGCGAGGACGAGTACACGATCGGTTACGGTCACTACGGTTCAGACGTTCACGCAGGCGACACGATCACCGAAGCGGAAGCGACGGCGCTGATGAAGAAAGACCTCAAGGTATTCGAGAACGCCGTCAAGAATGCGGTCAAGGTCGATATCACTCAGTCGCAGTTTGACGCGCTCGTTTCATTGTCATACAATATCGGTACGGGTGCGTTTGCGAGCTCCGATACCGTCAAAGCTCTCAATGAGGGCAAAGTCGGTCACGCGGCGGTAGATATACCGTCATGGCGCAGAGGCATGGGCTATCAGATTTTGCCCGGACTGGAAAAGCGCAGACAAACAGAGCTTGAATTCTTCGCGGCAGGCGAGGATTTCACGCTCACGGATTGCATGAACGTCCGTACCGGCGCGGGAACGAATTACCCGGTCAAAACCGTTTCGCAGATAACCGTCAACGGCAGAGAGAACGCGGTAAATAGATCCGCCTCGGCTCAGGCTGTGTTCAGGGAAGGTACCGAAATCACCGCGCTCGAAGTCAAGGCGGTTTATTCGCCGCAGAGAGTTGACGTCTGGTTCCGCTGTCCGTCCGGCTGGATTTGTGCGAGAATGGGTGACGAGGTGTTTGTGAATTAATGAATATTGATTTAATGCACGGCGATTGTCTTGAATTGATGAAGCAGATTCCCGACAAATCGGTTGACATGATTCTGTGTGATTTGCCGTTTGGCGTTACAAATAATTATTGGGATAATATTATACCGCTTGATTTGTTGTGGGAACAGTATCATCGAATAATAAAGCAACGTGGTGCAATAGTGCTTCACGGTCAACAACCTTTTACTTCCGATTTGATAACAAGCAACCGAAAAGAATTCAAGTATTGTTGGCATTGGTACAAGAAACAGTGTAGCGGATTCCTTAATTCAAAAAAGCAGCCATTGCGAAACTGCGAAGATATAGCAGTATTCTATCAAGGGCAATGCACGTATAATCCGATTATGCGAAAAGGGAAACCACAATTAAAATCAACAGGCGGCTATTCGTCTAATTATAATGATTTCACCTATAAGCCACACGTTTCGGAAGATTATTATCCCACAACATTACTTGAAATTCCTTTGCCACGGTTTAAGAGCGGACACCCCACCCAAAAGCCCGTAGCCCTGTGCGAATACCTAATCAAGACCTACACCAATGAGGGCGAAACAGTCCTTGACAACTGTATGGGGTCAGGCACAACAGGCGTGGCTTGTGTCAATACCGACCGTAACTTTATCGGCATAGAACTGGACGACCATTATTTTGAGGTTGCGACGGAGCGTATCAATCAAGCGCGGTTGTCAAAATCAAGTCAATAGTTGCTCTATTTCTGCAAACTGTACTTTGCATTTTTGACGGATATAATTCAAACTATACTTTTCGTTACCAAAAAAGCCCCGAGATTAATTTCTCGGGGCTGATAATATATAAATAAAAAATCCCGAGGTGCATTACCTCGGGAACTTTTGCAGTTGAACTACTAATGCTATTACCTTATCAAAAAAGAAAATAAACGTGTTCAAATCTGCGTGGTTTGGCAGGCTGAGGTGTTCCAAACATGAACACTTGCCCTTGAAAACTGCATTTTCTGTTGCTTTGAGCGTGACAGTGTTGTTGTCGCCTGAATAGTTAAATACCAGTACAAGCTTGTCATCGTCATACAGATACGCCGCGTTGAGGAAGGTATCGACCAAGAACGCGCGGAAGGCTTCGTCGTCTATGTTGCCATCGCGGAAGCGTTCGAGAAACCAGACGATCTGATCTCGTTCGAGTGTGGCGTCGGTCATCAGCTCCTCGGCGATACTGCGCGTCAGGCGTTCGTGCTCGGCTTCCAGCTCCACAAGGCGGCTCTTTGTGGTCGGTGTGACGATTCCCGCCTCGATCGCCTTCATCAGGTTTGCCGTCGCTTTCTCGACCTCACGCTGCCGCCGTTCGAGTGCTCTGAGCGCCCTGTGGTCGGTGTTGGCTGCCTGATATTCGACGGCCTTATCCGCGACTGTCTCGATAAACCCGTCGGTGGCAACGATCTCCGTCAGCTTTGACAGCACCAGCTCCTCGATCCACTCCTTGCCGACGCGCTTTTTGTCGCATTTGTGGCGGCGGTGCCCGTTACAGGTGTAGTAATTATATACCCGCCCCGTCTTGCTTGTGCCGCCGTCGCCGGTCATCGGTTCGCCACAGTGTCCGCAAAACAGCTTTGCGGTCAACAGGAAATGCGTGTCTCGGTTCGCGGCGGGGGAGCGGTGATGTCTTGTGAGCAGGCTTTGGCACCGATCGAACAGCTCGCGCGTGACGATGGCAGGAAAGGCGTTTTCGACGCGGATGTCCTTATAGACGTAAGTGCCGAGGTATTTTTCATTGCGCAGGATCAGCGGCAGGCTTGTCTTGCTGAACGGCTTGCCCGTTGCGGTTCTGTAGCCTTCGGCGTTCAGACGCTCGACAATATCCTTGGCGCGTTCGCCTTTGGAATATTCCTCGAAGATACGGCGCACGATCGGCGCGGTGGCGGGGTCGGGCTCGAAATGGTCATCGGCGCTCTTGCGCAGACCGTAAACGCGCACGCCGAGCGTTTTCAGCTCCAGCGCGCTGTCGTAGTTGCCGCGCTTGACATTTTGACTCAGATTCTCGGAATAATACTCCGCGTAACCTTCCATGACGCTCTCGAGAATAATACCCTCAGGACCGTCGGGAATGCTCTCTTTGGCATAGTACAGCCGCACGCCGTTCTTTTTGAGCTTGTATTTGTACATCGCCGAGTCATAGCGGTTCCGTGCGAAGCGGTCGGTTTTCCACAGAATGACAGCCTTGAAAATGCCGCGCTCCGAATCGCGCAGCATACGCTGAAAATCGGGACGCTTATCGGTGCGTCCGGTCAAAGCCTTGTCGATATATTCGCCGATGACAGTAAAGCCGTTGCGCTTGGCGTAGGCATGACACTCGCGCAGCTGACCCTCAATGCTTTCCTCGCGCTGACCGGAGGAAGAATAACGCGCGTAGATGACGGCGGGGATAAAATTCTGTTGTGTGCTCATAATTTGCTCCTTTCGGTTGGTGAAACTTGAAAACAGTTGGTGTATTTTTCGCAACTGTTGGTGTAATTCTCAAAACAGTTGGCAAGTTTCTGAAAAAGGCGCAAAAATCCCTTGTATTTTCAAAAATGGCTTGAAAACGCGAGAGGAGTGTGGTAAACTATACTTGACTGTTTTGCTTACCATGCGCCATGCGTGTGGTGCCGTCCTATCCTGCTCCGGCAGGGTAGGGCGGTTTTTATTTTAAATGATTTCAGCGATACCGACAACTTTGCCGACGCATGTAACATCGTTATATTCATTGAGCGGAATGTTGTCGTATTCCTTGTTCACCGATATCAGTTCATTAACGCCAAGCTTTTTGATATAGCCGCAGTTGTCAACGATAAAAATTCCGATTTCATTTTGCTCTACAGTAGGTTGAAGTTTGACGAGCACCTTGTCACCATCATGATATCGCGGCTCCATACTGTCGCCTGATACCTCGATAACAACATTCGCACGTCTTGCTTCGGGCGTGTCCAGCACATCTACCCTGGTAGTATATTCATCATCACCAAGCCATTGCCCCGTTCCGGCGGAGGCTTTCAATTCTACCATCGGCAAGGTAATCAGCCGCGGCAACTCCACAACCAAGCTGCACCGCTCCAATTCAATATCCATCAGATTGTCAACCGCTTTCTGTCCGTAAAGGTCGAGAGAGCGGTATTTTTTTATGTGCTGTTTTTCGTTCGCAGAAAACGTTATATCTACGTTTATGAGGTTGTTTCCGATAAGCCAGTCACTGGACACGTCAAGGATTTGCGCAATCTGCTTGATAATAGCTACATCAGGCTCACGCTTGTCTTTCTCCCAATAATTCAGCCTTGTCGGGGTTACTCCGAGACGTTCGGCAAACTGCTTTTGATTATATCCCTTGTTTTCTCTTGCCTGTTTCAATCTGTTGCCAAAAGTCATATTTTCTCACTCCTTTCACCTTTATGATACAACTTGCAAGCCCGAATGTCAATAAAATAATTATCAAAATGCTAACTTTTTTTCAGAAACCTATTGACAAGTTATCAGAACGGTAATATAATAGAACCAGATTAGCAAAACGCTAATTGATAAACGAATGGAGGTGAATACATGTTTCCAAATTTACAAGCAGAGCAAAAGAGAATGAACATGACTAATCAGCAAGTAGCTGACGAAATCGGAATGAGCCGCGTTACTTACGAGAGCAAGAAAAAGAGCGGTAGTTTTACCGTTTCGGAATGCGTGAAGCTGTGCAGCCTGTTCCGTTCTACTTTTGAATATCTTTTTGACACCACGCCGCTTGTCGGCAATATCTAACCCGTGACACAATGGGCGCGCCTCGCATTATGGACGCTGGTTGCGGCATTGACCGCGTAAAGTTAACCACCAGTGACTTGTCTGGTTAAGGCGCTTGGCGGGAACAAACGATAGGAGGTTACCCATGGCAACATTGAAAATCATTGACCGCAAGGATGGCACAGCATGAAATCCCATTATATTATCGAAACGATTTATCAGGAAGCTCAGACGCGCAAAGACATCAAGGCGCTGTACGGCGACGAAAGGCAGGCTAAGGGCTTTGCAATGAAATTATACGACCGCCTGCGCAACAGGGGCTGTACCAACATCAGGGTCACTGTACTGCGCGCCGGAGAGCTGACCTTTATCTGCAAATTCGGAACATAAAGGAGGTTAACACATGGCAAATGAATCCGTGCACATCGAGCTGAACAAGCTGCCGGCGCACGAAAGCGACACCTTGTGTCGGACTGTCACGGCGGCGGTTCACCGTTTGCTGCAAGACCCGAAAAACAAGGAGGATTTCGAGCGGTGGAGAAAGGCGAGAGCACGCACATGAAGAAGTACAAGCACGATTACGACCATAACGGCGTAGTCGGACTGAAAATCAAAAAGCTGCCGTATACAGAGCCGCCGCCGAAATGCGAGCGCAACGGCAAGAAATGCGGGCATTGCCGACCGTTCATGGGCTTCGGCGGCGGGTATTTCTGTCACTATTCGCTCGACACGGACAGGCTGAAAGGTAGAGTGGAGGGCGACATTTGCCCGCATTACACGGAAAAGAGGTGTTTGACGATGAACAATTATCAGGAAGCGCGGCGAAATGAAAATGACCTTCGGGCAGAAGCTGCGCCGGTTCCTTCACCGTTTCAGACTGACAGCGGATCACTGGTTTGACAAAGCCGCACAGATCGCGCTCGGCACCGACGTCCCCGCAAGTGAGATCGAGTACATCGGGCTGTTGGAGGAACATGTATGAGCACAAAGAAAAATACCGCCGAGAGCGGCAACTCCCGAGCGGTACACAGGTTAATATACTATTTCTATCTTAACACGAACGATTGAGAAAATCAAGGAGATCATGAAACATTACGGAGATATCAAACAAATCAACGGTTCTGATGTTCCTCCCGTCAACGTCATTATCGGAGGTTCACCGTGTCAAGACCTGTCTGTCGCGGGAAAGCGCGCCGGTCTGAGCGGTGAACGGTCAGGGTTATTTATGGAACAAATCAGGATCATCAAGGAAATGAGGAAAAGCGATGAACAAAATGGACGATCTTCAATTGACGCTCGACCCCGCTATATGGTCTGGGAAAACGTCCCCGGTGCGTTCAGCTCTAACAAAGGGCAGGACTTCAAAGCCGTCCTCGAAGAAACCGCGCGGATTGTCGAAAAAGAGCTGCCCGATATACCTGTCCCTGAGGAGGGGTGGCATTACTCAGGCGTTATCATGGGAAACGGATTCAGCATTGCTTGGCGAGTTTTTGACGCACAGTTTTGGGGAGTCCCCCAACGTCGTCGTCGAATCGCACTTGTCGCAGATTTTGGAGGCTGCACCGCACCCGAAATACTCTTTGAGCGCAAAGGCGTGTCAAGGTATACTCCGCCGAGCGGAACGCCGTGGGAAACCTTTGCCGCCGCTGCTGTTGAACACTTTGGCGGAGCAAATCAAAAGAGAGGAAACGGAGACGGACAAACTGGTCCGACCATGACAGGAGACCACGAGAACCGCGTAACGGATTACACAAGCCTTGTTTGTACTAGGGGGGGCTGAGAGTGGCAGGATTTAAGTACGGAGCAGGCACAGAATCAGACATAGCTTACCGTGAAGAACAGTCACCAACACTATTGGCAGGGCAGAACGACGCGGCAACGGTAATAGCAACAGTTGAAAATGGGGGGGGGGCAGACTCTCCCATAGATGTATCGGGCTAGACCTACATACATGTAGCATTACAGGAGATAAAACCATGACAATGACAGCTTCAAAAGCAGACGCGCAACATGTTCCGTCAGCAATCTGCGTTCGGGAACGCTGCGGCTGCGATGGGGGGGAAAAAGGGTGTTTGATTCAAAACGAAAGGAGCGGTACTTTGGCGGCTAATAATGACCAATTCGTTTGCGCTCTCGACCGTGCTTCCTTCAATCAGGGTGAAAATGCTCAATTTGACCCCGAAATATCCGAAAGTGGCATAAACAGCACTTTGACCTCAAAGGGGCCGAGTGCCGTGTGCGAGAGTGTTGTCAGAAGATTAACACCGCTCGAATGTGAACGCTTGCAGGGCTTCCCTGATGGTTGGACAGACATCGGAACGGAATACATCGGCACCGACGGCAAGAAACGCAAGGTGTCGGACAGCGCCAGATATAAGGCTTTAGGCAACAGCATAGCGCTCCCACCGTGGGCGTGGTTGCTTGAAAGATTATCATTCTGCTGCGGCGACGACCGCACCATGGCAAGTCTGTTTGACGGAATCGGCGGTTTTCCGCTAATTTGGGAAACGCTCAACGGTGAAGGTTCATGTTTGTGGGCTTCCGAAATAGAGGAATTCCCGATTGCGGTCACAAAGCTGCGTTTCGGAGAGGATTAAGGAGCAAACAGATGTACATATGCCGAGAATGCGGTGAGGTTTTTGACGAGCCTGCCGTGCAGAGAGAAACACACGACTGGTTAGACAGCTCACCCTCTGAGGAGTGGGCGGTCTGCCCGAATTGCAGTAGTTCAGACTATTCCGAGGCGGTTCAGTGCGGCGAGTGCGGAGAATATTTCAGCGAGGAGGACACGGACGAGTTTGTTGTGTTTTCGCCCGAGGCGGCTGATTCCGATTTTCCGCACGTTGTCTGCAATGGCTGTCTGCATGACTACTGCGTTGAGAATTTCACATAAGGAGGAAAAAATTGAAACTGACAAGAGAGGAGGCAATCCGAAAGCATAGGGAGCTATGGAATTGGATTGCGTACGCCCGAATAATTGCCAACCTCCCCGAGAGGAGCGACGCATGAAAGCGGTAAACGGCGTTGAGTGGTTCGCGGTCTTTCAAGCCAACCCCGACAAACTAAAGTTGTTTTTCCCGAACGGTGAGGTTTGCTGTGCTAACTGCGAATGGCTATACAACGAGCACGGCTTAAACCGCTCACGCTGCCGCCAGACAAACGAAATCATAAACTATCCGAATTACCCTGCGCTCCCCGAAAGTTGCCCGTTTGAGCCTACAGGGGAGATAAGAGGGCATTGCTACAAGGGGGGGGAAGAATGACAACTGAGGAAAAGCGAGAAATCGTACGGAAATGCTGTGAGAATAATACTTGCGAATGTTGCGAAATCTTTAACCTTTGCCGTGTATTGCTGCCTACCGTTTCACCCCGAGGTGACCAAATAAGCCCTGAAGTGATCGAACAACTTTACGACGAACTTAAAGGAGGAAAAACCATGAAACCCGAAACCACAGAGAACAACACAATCACAATCAGCCGCAGCGAATACGGCAGACTGAGAACAGCCGAAGCCGAGTTGGAGGCAAAGCAGAGAGAAAGTAGCAACACGGTCACTCTTGACCGCTCGGAGTACAACATGCTTATCAAGGCGCAGGGCTTGCTCGACCTTATCCGCTCGACCTACAAGAATGCCGCAGCCGATTACAGGCTTTGCGAATTTCTTGATATTATTTTCAAGGATGAGGAGGAAAAGTAAATGAGTGATATCACTTTCAGGGCACTCAGGGCTGACGAAGTAGAATGCCGCGTCAATATGATTAAAGACAGCGGCTTGTCCCTTCTGCTTTATAAAGACGCCCGGTGCGATATGAATATTCTTGACGAAACCGTAGGCGCAGAACGTTGGCAGCGCAAGCACTACGAGTGCAAAGGAAACATGTATTGCTCCGTCGGTATTCAATTTGAGCAAGAATGGGTATGGAAAGACGACTGTGGGGCTGAGTCCTTCACCGAAAAGGAAAAAGGCGAAGCATCGGATTCCTTCAAACGTGCGGCTGTGAACTGGGGCATAGGTCGAGAGCTTTATACCTCACCGTTTATATGGATTCCGAGTACGCTGTGTAAAATCGTCAGAGGCTCCAATAACAAGCTCCGTTGTGACACACGATTCAAGGTCAGCAATTTTTCGGTCGCTGATCTGAATGGTGCAAAGGTTATTGAAGCCATTGAAATCATTGACGAAAAAGACGGCAAGGCGGTATTCTCGTGGGGCGCAGGCAGCAAAAAGGTATCAGCTCCGAAAAGCGAGTCAAAAAAGGCTATTAGTAAGGTCGTCTGTCCTAAATGTGGACGAATGCTGACGGGCTATATTAACAAGCGCGGTGAAGAAGTAACCGCCGAGCAGGAACTTCAACTGCTTGGCATGTGCAAGGAATGTTACAAAGAATCAAAAACTTCGAAAGGGTGATTAAAAATGATTAACAGAGTTGTACTTATGGGTAGACTGGTCTCTGACCCTGAATTAAAAACGACCGCTTCAAATCTGAGCGTGACGAGTTTTCGCATTGCCGTTGATCGCGGCTATGTGAAGGAAGGTGAGGAACGCAAAGCTGATTTCATTGACATTGTGGCGTGGAGAAAAACTGCCGAGTTTATTTGCCGTTTTTTCAGCAAAGGCTCGCTGATTGCAATTGACGGTCAGTTACAGCAGCGCACCTATCAGGCAAAGGACGGAACGAACCGCAGCGTGATCGAGGTTGTCGCTGATTCTGCTTCCTTCACAGGCGAACGCAGCAGCTCAAACGCGGCTCATGACTCTGACGCGGGCGCGGATATCATCGACGACGATCTGCCCATATGACAAGGCGCGAAATCGAGCGGACTCTCGAAACACTTGTGATTGTTGTCGATACGAGGGAACACAAAACGGCACGGCTCAGAAAGCGCATTGAGCAGATGGGCGTGCCGTCCATTGTGAAAAAGCTGGATTTCGGTGACTATTCCGCAGTCGTTACTTTGCCCGACGGTTCTCTATTCAGCCTTGAAAAATCTGTCTGCATTGAGCGAAAAGCAGATTTATCTGAGATCTGCAACAACTTCAAAGACGACAAAGACAAGACAAAATCTCACCGCGACCGATTCGCACGTGAATTTGAAAGGGCGCGAATTGCAGGGGCTAAAATGCACCTTTTAATAGAAAACGCAACATGGGAGAAGGTATTGCAAGGACAGTACCGTTCTCTCATGAAGCCTAAAGCGCTCCTTGCAAGCCTTTTAACATGGTCAGTGAGGTATAATTGCGGAATATTTATGTGTGAGTCAGGCACAAGTGGTACGCTCATAAAAGAGGTTCTGCTCAGAGAAATGAAAGAAAAGTTGGTGGAGCAATACAAGACATGAATGCCGAACAAGATCTAATCAAATCCCGCCTGCCGATACGTGCAGTCTTTGATCGTTACGTCGGCGTTGAGCTTGACCGTTCGGGCAAGTGCCGTTGTCCGCTCCACAATGAGCGTACAGCGTCGTTTAGGCTCTATGAGGGTAATAACTCATTTTATTGTTATGGCTGTGGGCAGGGCGGCGACGTTATCAAACTGTATCAGCTGTTGCGTGGCATTCCCACATATTACAAGGCTATGAAAGAAATCAACGAGGAATTTCACCTCGGTGTGTTACGTATCAAGTCGCCGATTCAGCAGGCAAAGGAAGCAACGCGGCGTGTGCTCGAAAAGGAAGCACAAGCGGCAAGAATTGAAAAGAAACGCGAGAATTATAACACACTGACAGACTATTACAAAAAGCTGCGAGAAATGCCGCTCAGCGCGCCTGTGGCACACGATTTAGCATATCTTGACAGATTACTTGACCGATTTGGAAAATGGCAGAATGAGCCGTTTGAGGCTATTCCCGACGATTTCAACGCCGAGGCACTTATCACGGCATTAAACTCAAAGTATGAGGAGGTGATTTAATTGGAAGAAGTAAAGGCTGAACTCTTGGGCGACTTGTCCGCAATTAATACATACACGCGCGACGACTTCCTCAAGACAACCGCACCGTATGATTTTGTATATTTATACATTAACAATAAATTTAGGTTCGGTCAGGTCAAGGAGCTTGTTGCCGCTCGAGCCAAAGAGGTCGGAGTCAGGACGTTCGCACAGCAATTCAAAAACTACATGGCCGAAAATCACCCGAACATTAAACAGGTTCATGTGAACTTTACAGAATTTCCCGACGCTCCAATAGTCCTTGCCTGTGGAAAATACACCTGCCTTGAAGATGTTTACTTTGAGGATTCTCGCGGCGAGGTCGTTGAGGTTTGCAATCACCCGATCATGCCGGTCGAGCGCATTGTCAATATCGACGACAACACCGAAAAACTGCGGCTGAAATACCGCAAGGGCGTTGTTTGGCGCGATGTAATCGTCGAAAAAGAAATTCTCGCGTCCGCTTCAAAAATCGTTCAGCTTGCAAACGTCGGCATAGCTGTCAATAGTGAGAACGCGAAATATCTTGTCCGTTACCTCACTGACATGGAAAGTCTGAACTATGACATTATACCCGAGGTCAAGTCCGTCGGGCGACTCGGCTGGATTAAGGGTTATGGTTTTTCTCCATATATTGACGAGCTGATTTTCGACGGCGAGGAGTCTTTCAGACATATGTTCCGCGCGATCAAGCCTGTAGGCGACTTTTTCGAATGGCGCAAGTTGGCTCTTGACGTTCGAAAGGAAAAAGACCCGTCCGCACGAATACTGCTTGCGGCGTCGTTCGCGTCCGTGTTGGTCGAGCCGTGCGATTGTCTGCCCTTCTTTGTCCATCTTTGGGGCGGTACAGAAAGTGGTAAATCGGTTGCGACGCTGTTTGCCTGTTCGGTATGGGCGTCGCCTGTTCTCGGTGAATATATGAAAACCTTTAACACTACGGCGGTGTCTCAGGAGCTGACAGCCGGGTTTCTTAATTCACTGCCGCTTGCCTATGATGAATTGCAGATCGTTCAGTCAAGGAAGTCGAACGACGATATCGTCTATAAGCTCTGCGAGGGCGTCGGACGCGACCGTGGCAAAAAGACCGGCGGACTTCAAAAGCTCAGCACATGGCGCAACGTGATCCTGTCGACCGGCGAAACGCCCATATCTTCCGCGACATCGGGCGGCGGCGCGATCAACCGTGTGATAGAAATAGAGTGCTCGAACCGCAAAATCATATCAAATCCGTTGGATCTGATCCCGCGCATGAAGGAGAACTACGGGCTTGCCGGTGCGCTGTTTGTCGATTGGATCCAGCAGAAGCAAGAGAATTTGCAGGAGGTCATCGACCTGAGACTGTCCTACATGAAGAAATTCCGCGATTTCTCCGACGTGACGGACAAGCAGGCAATGGCGGCAAGCCTTATCCTGACAGCAGACGAGCTGACGGAACGCCTGTTTATTCAGGACGGTGTTCGTCTGACTATCGACGACCTTAAACCGTTTCTGATCACGAAAGCCGACGTCGATCTCAATCAGCGCTGTTATGACTTCCTCTGTGATTTCGTGGTCGCCAACTACGCGAAATTCAATCCTGCGGGCAACGATAACTACCAGGGCGAGATATACGGCGACGCGCGCGATGATTACGTCTATATCATTAAATCAAAATTCGATCAAGTTCTCACAGACAACGGCTACAATCCGAGGGCATTCCTGAGCTGGGCGGCGAAAAAGGACCTGATCAAGCGTGACGGCAGGCACAACACGGTGAAACACCCGATATGCAGCTACGGAAATCCGCGCTGTGTGGCATTATATCGAGCCGATGACGACGGCTTTATCGAGGTCGACGATGATCTGCCGTTTCCGTAAATCCCCACAATCCCCACTTTTGACGGCGAAATCCCCAAAGTGGGCGATACCGAAAAACCGCATAGATAAGCCAAAAATTGGTGGTCAATCCCCACAATCCCCACAATCCCCACTTTTTTCGATAAAACTTATATATGAGAGAGTATGTTTGAACAATTTCGATGAAAAACATACCCTCGCGCATGAGAGAAAAAACATGTGGGGAAAGTGGGGAAGTGGGGAACGATATCGAAAAACCGCATAGATAAGCCAAAAATCTCAACCCCACTTTTCAGAAACACGTGGGGAACAGGTGGGGAATTAAAAGAAAATATGGCGAAACAAACAAAAACAAGTTATAAAAAGTGTGCAAAATGCGGATATACATATAACCCGTGCACTATCCGCAGGTGCCCGTACTCAAAACGCGGCGCATGGGTCTGTGTCTATTGCTGTAAGCGCTGTCCGCATGTAACGCGTATAGGTACAGGATTCGGGTGCAGTTTATTCAAACCAAAGGAGGAATCATCATGATACCCTGCATAATAACGGGCGCGGTATGCACGCTCGTGAGCGGAGCAATCGGCGTCGCGGTAATGGCGCTGCTGAGCTTCCACAAGTTGACGGAGTACGAGGAGGAAATACTTGAACTGCGGCGCAGAGTCGCGGAATTGGAGGAGAAGGAATGAGCGTTTTGATTAAGGGCATGGAGATGCCGCAACATGCAGCCGTTAACGGAGAGAAGGACACCGCTTACAAGTGTGTTATTTTGGCACACCCCGACAACTCTGTGGAACTTGTCATCGACACAAAATTCGCAAGCGCATACAATAACGGTCACAACATTCAGCGTTATCCCATCACTGAAATTCCCACACCGCACGGCAAGCTGATTGATGCGGATAAACTTGTTTGGTTTATTGATAATCATATCGCGTCGGGTAAAAAATGGGTTGAATTTGAAACAATCAAAGATATGATTAATTCACTACCGACAATCATCGAAGCGGAGGTGAGCGAGTGATGGCAAGCTGTAAAGATTGCGTACATGTTGAGGTGTGCAAGTTTAAAGACTTGCCGGCACCTTTAAGTGACAGTTATATTCGGGAAAGTGAGTGCATAGAAAAGCGTTGCGGTGATTTCCAAGGCCGCACCCGTTTCGTGGAGCTGCCTGCAGCCCATTGGATCAGGCACACACCAGATAAGAATATTATGCAGGAATTTCATAAGCAAGGAATAGGACGCGGAATGAGCGAAAACAGTATCTTTTGGACGTGCTCAAATTGCGGCGGTTGGGGCAATCTCAATTTTAATTACTGCCCGTCTTGCGGTGCGAAAATCGAGGAAGCCGAACAGGCGTTGAAATTAAAGGAGCGTGAGAACGATGCCGAATGAAATTACACCCGAGGCGGCTATCATCGAGCTGAACCGCTGTAAAGTCAACGGCTACATGCCCATAGACTGGGACAGACGCGGCAGAGCAATTGAACGGGCA
>Ga0326513_10000371_pt1 | contig 37527 bp, 64 predicted proteins | sample 2_2465_0518_D_FD_203654 | JGI IMG/M metagenome (GOLD analysis project Ga0326513, IMG submission 203654) | Bovine rumen microbial communities from UC Davis, California, United States - 2_2465_0518 | ecosystem: Host-associated > Mammals > Digestive system > Stomach > Rumen | place: USA...
CTCTTTAGTTATTATAGTAACCTTGGTCTTTTAACTTGTTATAGATGTGAGTAGCGTCCTGACGAGCAATGTGAGCCAACAGTGTCTTTCCCTCACGCTCAAAACTGTCTGCCGCTTTGTCGAACACAACAGACAGCCAATTCATAGCGTCCATCGTTTCTGATTTACTATACCACTCATCATCAAGCCCTTTTGCCCGGAACTCACAGATGCTTTGGTCCATTATGAATTTCATGTTCACCCCCTTACTCGTCCCACTCTTCTACACCGCTCTTTGTGATGTAGCAGAAACGAATCTCGCCAGTCGTAGGAGCAGTAAACTCAAATCCTGCGGAAAACCGAAAACTGTTAGCGCCTATGATGCGGAGTTCACTGATGCGTGTTTCATGCTCTGCATAAATCCTTTTGCAGTTTTCCCACGCCCACATCTTCTTTGCGCTCACGCTATGGTATGCGTGATACAGTTCAGTCATATTAGACCTCTCAAAAGAATCCACAATAGCCGCCTGCCTTTTCGTCATAATTTTTTTCTCCTTTCCAATATATAATATGTGTGCTACAAATATATTATATATTGTAGCACACATTTAATTGGTTGTCAATAACAGATTTTAATAGTTTCTCTGGAACATCATGGCAATATTTTCTAATGCTCTGCGGAGTTTCTGCTTATCAAGGCGCCGAGCGTCTAATAGTTCAAGTGCGTCCTGCGCCATCTCAGACGCCTCAAGGACTAAATTTCTACCCTTTTCCCAATTTGCAGAATTTTCTTCTTCTAACTCCTTATAATCAGCTTGTAAATTATTTAACTCACCTGCACACTCTTCTGCAATCTCATCCATATTTCTACGAATATAATGAAAAGCATCCCACTCATCAGGATAAGCACTCTGGAGAACATCAAGTGCATCATTGTAATCACCGCAGGGGGTACTTCGTCCTGCAATATAAATCATTTCCATTTCATTTTCTCCTTTCCACTTATAACAACTCTGTATGATGCTCTTTAAGCCAAATACAAGCCTGAATAAAAGAATCAAATTCAGGAATTGACAGCCAATTCGCAAAACAAGCATCTGTCGTATACCACGGATAATGCTTGGAAATCCTGAATGGTTTATTCTTATCCTTATGATTAGAAACGGAATAATCATTCAGCCTGTAAATCATTTCAAGATTGCCACAAGCACGATACACAACAGTATGTGGTGTTACACGAGTAGTCGGCAGTTTAATATTAACTTTTTCCATCTACTTTTCTCCTTTCACTAAAAATTAACCTGTCTCATCAGTACCAGTAGGTTATCTCTGGCAGACGCTCCTTTCGGAGCGTTTCGACTATTTTGTGCAAACCTCTAAAATGAAATCCTGAATCATTTCGCCGAGGCAGTGTTTCAACTCCTCATACTCCCAATCACAATGAGCATATAATATATGCTTTGCGGTGTTATCATATCTACGAACAACATCATAAGCAGGACGAACATTGCCGAACGGAGCATAGCCCGTGACAATAGCTGTATTGCTATTAACCTCATAAATATCAGCGCCCCAACCCTCACGTCTGACTGTATAGGCAATAGGATTTTCGTAGGTTAATAAATGCTGTAAATCGCAGTAGCCAACACAAATAATGTTAATGTAATTGGCTTTAATAGCCTTTTGGGTTGTTTTGAACTTCATAATTAAACCTCCAATCTCTTATGGTGTTCCTGTATTTCTTCGGCAATAATTCTAATATCACTAGCCCAACATTCAGTTTTAGTAACTGCCCACGGCTTTAAATTACGCGGCTTACGGAGAATCTGTCTTGTAATAGGGTCTGCTGTAACAGTCATGCAGGACCGTGTGCCCGTAATGAGATAACGAACTAAATTATTGTGGTATAACTCTGCGGTTATATAAATATAATCATCACTGGTGCAAGTGAATGTTATCTCCACAACTTTTTGAAGCTGTTCTAATTTTTTAGGTTTATCCCAAATCAGAACAGCTATATTCTGCATAATCTGATTCTTTATCATCCTTCTCCTTTCAGAGGTCTCTATATTAAACCCTCATAATCTCATCAAAATAGAATCTAATACCATTCTTACGAATAAATGGACGACCTGCCAGTGTGCGCTGAATTTTATGACGCCGAATCTTCTGCCGTCCTGTGCCAAAATTAAAACAAGCTACCGCATAATCCTCGAATCCATTCTCAATATCGAGAATCTCAAGGCCTCCAAAATTACTCATACAGTAACAGCCGACTGCCTTTGTATCGGCATATTTCTTATACAACGGCTCTCTCATATCATTTTCTCCTTTCACTTAATCGTTGGCGTGTCACCTTGGTATAGGTGTGTCAACAGGCTATAAATATCTATAATCATAGTAGCACACATTTACTAACCATGCAAGCAAAAATTGAAGTTTTCGCAAAAGTCGAATTTTCACGAAAATTCAAACAATTCAAACAATTTGAGTTTCTTCTTATATATAATAGAAAAAACACGTTCGGCCCACATATTATTTTGGCTCAAACGTGTTTTTTCTGTTTATTATACTACTTCACCAAATGCCACTTTGGCATCATTAACATTATTTATTGTCAATAACATCCACAATGTTACTGACCATTATTTATGTTACCGTATTTGTTGATGTTGGTCGTTTATCTAATACATCTGCAAATAACTTCCTGCCACCTGATTGTATCTTCTTATAGCAAACAGCACCATAACCAAGCTGTCTTGCTTCTGGCTTTTTCAACTTTCTGCCACACCGCTTACAAAAATCATACTCCCGAGGACTTTTTTCGCTTTTCATAGTATTCGTACTCCCTTACTTTTGCCACCACAGTTCTTGCCACATCATACAATGCGGATACAGGAACTTCATGAGTGTTTGCCGCGCTCTCTATTGAGTGGTGCATCACTACAACATCCCAAATGGCGTGAATTGCATTTGCCTGCTTGGCTTCAAAATCTGTCATAATTAATCTCCCTCACCATACTGAATCTGTCTAACTAATTTATATGACCACAACGCACCATTACTCAATCTAACATACAACATGCCAGGATAAACACAACCCAAACTATATAATTCCTTTTCAATTACTCCAACATGAATATGCACATGTTCACAATCATTTGCCGCTTCCACAGTATCGTATGTTGCACCGCAAACCTCACATTGATATTGTTTAACTTCTTTTGGCATCCTTTTCTCCTCTTTAATGAACTTTTACGTTGAGGCGCGCTATCAGCAACAGCACGCCCCTACCAGTGTCGAGTAGCTAAAATTAAATACAATTTATTTGAATACAATTTATTCTGAAAAGATGTATTTCTCCCAATAAATTTTCTGCCATCTGCGATACATTTTAAAGAATCTAACTACATATTTCCACTCAACGCCCAGCTTTAAGAATCTGCCTACATACGGTTTGTAATCGCACAAAGCTGTACATATAGGTTTGCCAAACGGGCACTCGCCATCAGGCTTTTTGTAGTAAAAACAATTTCCCTTTACAATATTTGACATAATAAATACTCCATAGCGAAACTATCTTCAATCTTTCCTTGTTTTATTCCAATCTCTGTTTGCTGTATAAGCTGTAGCATTTTTAGTAATTCTGATACTGAATATTTACCAAGATGCTTTTTTGCATTTTTTATCTGCCACCCTGTCAGCCCAGAAGATTTAGCAAGGTCTTTTCCTTCATATGCTTGTGTCTGTAAAAGTGCTTTTGCATTATTCCACAATACTGTTAGCATTACCATTGTTGCTTCGCCTGAATCATATGACTCTCTCAGCAATGCAAATGCGGTTTTTGGTTTTCTATCGAGTATTGCGTCTACTAAATCAAATATTGCATCATATGGTGGTTCATGTATTGTTCCATCTTCTACTAAAGTCTCAAAGCAATGATTTAACCAATACTGACCTCCATCACGTTCTCGCTCATCTCTATTTTCCCATGTAACGTTATTATACCTCTTTAACTTATCAATCTCTAACAGAATCCTACCATAATCGTGTTCACAAATCTCAATCAATATACCACAATTCTTATCCGATAAAGTAATAATCTCCTTTTTGATATATTTTTTCAATATTGTATCTGGTAGCGGCTCAAATTCTATAATGCGCTCTTTATTATCTTTATAATACTTTTTTCGCTTATCAACAGCAGTCAGTACATGTATTAATAGATTGCTCTGTAATGCGTCTAAAATGCTCTGTATGACGTTTGAATCAGCTTGTAATAGTTCTGTATCATCACGCACTAAAAACAGCTTAGAAACGCTTAGAAACGCTTTAGAACGTAAACTATAAAACACATCTTTTATACTGTTTATTCGTACTATTTCAGAATTTGTAGCTTTGGCAATCTGTTCTATATATATTTGCTGTACTTTCCATTCAGGACCAGTAAAAATCAGATAATTAGGGATTTTTTTAATCTTTATCCGATTTTTTAGTGTTGATACATCCATATTTTACCTCAAAAATAAAAACCAAACTACTGAATAAATTATGCCAATAATATCAAGAACTACAAGTATTCCGAGTATATACACATATTTTGGATAATTATTTCCTAATGCCATATCCCATTTTCTTCCAATGCTCTCATTAGCAAGCAACGCCTCTACAATAAATTTAGCAATCACTGTCAATACAATAAGTAATACGGTTAATTTAACTCCTAACATGTTTTCTCCTATAAATTTGTAATTTTTATAACCCACGCACCAAATAACATTGATTTATTAACACCAGTAGTTCTTAAAGCATTAAGAAATTCATTTGTTATTCTTATTCTCTCAAAATCGTCCTCTGGACGATAAAACTGTGATTTACAACCGTTAATCATGTAATCTTTTATCACAGAATAACAAATGTTCTTATAGCCTCGCCAAACAAGTGCTAAATCATAATAACAAGCTGGGTCATCTGCTTTAAGCGCAATTTTATCTGCCGCTTTAAATGCATTTGTAAGACCACAAGATGGAAGATTATTATAAAGTTTATAGGTATAATTTATAAACTCATTAGGGTCATACGAACAAATTGCTACTATATCACCGGGATTTTCGCAAATTTGCACAATATCGGCTATTTTATCTTGATACTCACTATCAACAATAGCTTCGGCAATTTTTTGCTTCTCAAAATCACTATATCTATCCATATACATTGTTTGCGCCCGACTTCTTAAAGTCCACAACACATTATTCTCACTGGAAGCTGTAGCAATAAGGCAATTCTCATTTGGCGGCTCTTCTACAAGTTTCAATAATGCATTTTGAGCATTGGGAGATATTTTATCTATATCAAAAATTATAAAAAGTGTATTATGCATATGATTTGCCATATCTATAAGACCTCTAATCTGGTCTACAGAAATAGCTTTATTATCTGCACCCACTATATAAATAGCTGACTGCTCAAACACATCACGAAGAACTGTCTTTTTACCGCTCCCCTTGTCACCAACAAGAAGCAAAAATCTCGGCCTCGACTCGCCATATAGACACTTTAATTGATTCCTCAAATACTCCTGTCCTATCATTTTAATCTCCATATACAATAAGCATTGCTTCAACATCAGCTTTTACATTTTGCGACCACTTTATTTCAGCATTAAGATTAACAAATCTTTCAAGCCATGTTTTCAGCATTTTATAATCATCGTACTGATAATCATTTAATATTTCCACATACTCATCAAGTTTAGGGATATTTATAAGTGACCAACTGCACTTCATAGAGTATTTAATGCAGTCTGTAAGAAAAACAATATATTGGCGTACAAACTGCTTTAAATCTTTTCCAGAATCATAAGCATTTTCTATAAGAACAACGGCATCTTTTACTGATAAATTATTGTAGCCAAGTAATGCATCTGTCAGCTTAAACATAGGGCCATAATCAATAATTCCAAGTGCTTTTACCACATTCTCTACAGTTAATTCTGGTGAATATGCAAGGCACTTATCCAGATAAGTTATACTGTCTCTGCACCCACCATCTGCTAACTTTGCAATATATTCAAGCGGCTCTTTATCAACTACTTTATCAATATCGTTGTACCCCTCATCATCTAAAATGCACCAAAGTCTTTCTACAATACCTTTCTGACTGATTCTCTGGAAATCATATCTCTGCACTCGTGAAAGAATTGTCTTAGGGATTTTCTGTGGGTCAGTCGTGCAAAAGATGAAAATACTCTTTGCAGGCGGCTCTTCAATAATCTTTAACATTGCTTGCCACGCTGAGTTAGACAGCGCATGACAATTATGTACTAAAACACCCCCGGCAAAATAACTGTGGTCGCCATCAACTTCTAAATCATACATTGTTACAGTTTCGCCAGATAATTCTGTATCTGTAAAACTATCTCTGAACAATTCGTCATTATTTCCTCGTTCGTAAATCTCAACACTGTCCACCCTAAGTCTGCCAGACACTTCATTTTCTTTGCATCTTTCAACTGTCCACTTTTCCAACGATGGCCGACTCCATCTACTTCTATCGCAAGTTTCTTCGTCAAAAAACCAAGGTCTACTTTGTAACACGTAGGATACAGATGTTCTTCCTTCGGACAGTTTGTTGGAATTGCTAACTCCAACTCCCATCCATCTCCTAATGCTTGCCACAAGACTATCTGCGGAATCGTATACTTCCCGTTTCCACCCCGGTACGAATACCATTTGTGAAGCGTGCCATTCTTCGTTTTCGTATCCAGCATTTTCTGAATCACAGCTTCGTTTGCCATTGGATTCGATTTCTTCATTCTTTCGGATGATTGTTTCCGTAATTCCATCCCATATTCTGTATTCGCAGTTTGTATATTGGACAATGATATACTCCGCTTCATACACTCCTGAGAACAAGTTTTCTTGTTTGAGTAATTCGGAACTATCATACTCTTGCCACAAATCTGACACTTCACTTCCTTTGTTTTTGGAATATGATTTTTCTTCCTGTACTCCACTGAGCAACTGTGACAACAAAATTTCTCTCCTCTGTCCCGTTTCTTTACAAACTCTGTTCCACAATTCTTGCAAATCTTCACTACCATAAACAATAAGACCTTTCTTCAAATTACGTGCTTCAACCCACCCAATTTCTGTAAAAAACAGATGGTCAACTGTTGTAATAATTTTCTTATTGTTTACAATAACACAGCATAATCGGTCTGTCAACACGCTATTCTTAAAAATGTGTGTCGCTTTATGATTACCTGTCATACTCTTAACATAATCACCCACACAAATTTTATTTATAGGAACTTGGCCATACTCTGTGTCAATTAACGTATTTGCGGGAAAGCACTCATCAATAATAAAGATTTTATACTCGGAGTTAATGCTCTTTGTCTTTGCTTGCTGAATTATATTTCGTACATCATCAACACCATTATTAGATGCGCCGTCAAGTTCAATCGGATTTCCTTCTCCTTTATTAATATCATTTGCAAATATTCTCGCACACGTTGTTTTACCGCATCCAGCAGGTCCGCAGAAAAGATATGCATTTTTGACCTCTCCACTTTCAAGCTGTTGCTGTAAAATAATCTTTGTACTGGACTGTTCACTTACTTCATCCCATGTTTTGGGGCGATATTTTACTGCTAAAGTTTTTGCCATTATTCTTCAATCTCCCTTTCAGGTAATGCTAATATTTCTGAAATTGGTGCGTTATAATAATACTGATTATTTGTACAGTGGCACGGTGTATACTCATATTCATAAGGCCATCTTATTGGACAACTCTTGCAATTATTACGTGCGGACGATTTATCATACTCGCACAGAAAACAACTATTTTCTATACTCTCTTTAGGAAAATGGGTGTCACACCATTCTATCTTATACGAAACTCTCTGACCACCATTAGGCATATCGCCCAAATCTTTCTGCATATCTGTCCACATCTGACGGTGAAGTTCTAATGCTTTCTCTCTTGTAAGATTTTTCATTCTTCTACCTCTCTTTCTGGTAAAGCCAACAGTTTTGGAATCGGCATATACGACCAATCTCTTTCATCTTCATATTTATCCCCATCTTCACATCTTCCACAAGGCCAAGCTATAAGACACTCGCAATCACCGTAGTTAGCATCAGCATACTCACACAAAAAACAATTATGACGAATAATTTCATAATCATCATCTAATTCTGGAAAATGTTTTCTAAGCCAATGTCTTTTATAGCTATTACGCATCGTTCTCGGAGGATTATCTCCTAACGCTTCCATCATATCTGTCCACATCTGACGATGAAGTTCAAGTGCCTTTTCTCTTGTTAATTCCATTTATTTTTCAACCTCTCTTGTTCTTTTTCTTCCAGTTCTTTAGTAACTCGTTTTGCTTCTGCATCAAATCTTGATTTAGGGTTGAGTAATTCATCCACACTCATATCAAGATATTTTGCAATCCTAAGAACCACTGTCATATTCAAACTTTTCAAATCCCGTGAAAGATAGCCGGGAGATACCCCAACAGCACGTTCCATATCACCGATAGTACCACGAGATTTAGCAAAATACCTTGCGTTCTGCTTAAACTGAAAAATCTTTTCTCTTTCATCCATAGTTAATTTTCCTCATGTAAAATATATCTTGCGTATCGACAGGACTCGCCGAAGCGAGTCTCTGTCTCTACCATAACAGTTTCAATATCATATCCTTTTTCCCGCAAATCAAAGATACAGGCGGCAAGTCTTGTAATGCCGTATTTTCTAAAAGCCTCTTCACTCGTCAGCCACGGATATTTCCTCAGATGTTCGAGAATCGCCACTTTGCTTCCTCGCATTTTCCATTTCCTGCTCTCTGCTTTTTTCTTCATCATTAGAAAATCCCCCCAAAATCATATCAGCAAATCTCACACCATTATAAACAAAGAAATCTTCCCCTGTAAAAGAACGATAATAGTTATCAATAGGAGTAAAATCTCTATGCTGTAAATCTAACTCTGCCGCTTTGGCGATAAGTTTTACATCGTGTACATGGATAGATATAAGACCATCATATTTCGGCTGGTCATATGTAGATGCTGTAACTCGCCACAAATCTCTATCATCATCTACAACACCACACACTACCTCAGTGTTCATAGCTTTTGCGCCAATTACAAGCGCATCGAGCCAGTTAATAACATTCTGCTTAATCATTTCCTGTGTCGCACCCATTTTAAATTCTCCCTTCTTCTAATGCAGTTTTTAACAACTCAAACATCCGCTCTGAAATAATGTAGTATCTCTTATTTGCACTAGGACCGAAATCAAAACACAGTGCAGATGCTTGTTTACCCATTGCAAAGGCTTCCTCTTCATTCTTTAAAAGCCAATCTTCCTTGACTGTAAACGACTTACAATCTGTGGTTTTTGTCTTGGCTTCAATCAGAAACTGGTCAGTAATTACATCACCCTTCTGAAATGCTGTTGCGCCACTATTTGCTTGTCTCTTACCGCCTACAGCTTTTGCAATCTTTTTCTCCTGCTGTTTACTGTAATATCTTGTTGGTCTATTCATGCTACATACTCCTTGTACTGATAATTCTCAAATACACAACGAATTTCACCACGACCTTCTACATAAAAGATGTATCTCATATCTCCTTCAAATGATAAATACTTACACAAAAGTTTACCGTCTACAACTGTTCCATCTCTCAATGTAATTTCTATCATCTACTTTTCTCCTTTCCATAAAAAATGTGATACAATGCGTCTTTCGACTCTTAAACATTGTATCACACTATAATTAAAAATGCAAGCAATATTTTGAAGAAATAGTTAATTTTTTAAAGATTAACGTCACTTGCTACATAATATCCTGTAATGCTGTACTTAGTACAGTATTCCTTTATCTCTTTTGCCTTTGTCGCAGACCGTGAATATTCCAAAAACCAAGTATCAAGGCCGTGGCATCTTAATCTCTGCATATGCTCTTTATATTCGTTGGATTGAGATTTATTCTGACTTTTAAACTTACCTTTACCATCATAATCAGTAATAAGAGTAAAAACCTCTTCCTGAGTAACACCATTTATAAATGAGGCTAATGGACGCTCTGTAAAGCTACTTCCCTCAAGTTTAATGATTCCTTTTTCGCCAAAAGCTAAAATTCCGCATAACGACGAGTAGGCATTTGAAAATTTTGAAAACGCTCCAGTTTGCACTTTATAAAGCAGTGCATTTTTCTCTTGGTACTCTTTTATGACAGATTTTATATTTGCCAACGCAAGTTTATGTCTTAATGCAACTGCATTATCATATAAACCGAAAGCGCCAATTTGAACTTTATATGCGCCGCCGTTTAATTCATTGTTCATATACTCTTGAAGCCATTTATAGCCCCCATTAAGCATAACATAGCCGTTCAACGCTTTAATTCTTCTTAGGACAGAAGCAACAGCCTGAAACATAGCAGAGCCGCCATTATATTCATAAATATCTATATTATCGCACCACCAGCCATCACATCCAACTTTCTGCACTTCTTTAGCCCTGTTGACAATAAAATCTCTAACCTTAGTTCTTCTTAAATCAATCCACCACTCATGAGGCCAATCTTCAAGCTGATAAGGTTTACCATCTTTCATAATACGATAAGGCTTTAATTGATTATAATAAGAGCGTGTATCTTCGATTGAGCCGATATTTAAATATCCCAACACCCTATAGCCCTTTTTCTTTAACTCCAAAACCTGTTCTTTATTAAAATCTTCTGGCTCAATAACAATAGTACATGGTTTTGCCGTCTTTTTTAAACCCCTCGCTTTACTACTGCTGGTAAGAAATACCTTATAATCTGTCATACCGCTTTTTTAAACACCTTTCTAAAATCTTTACGTTTTGAGCAGGTTACAGTTAATTCATCTTCAACTATATCAAAATAAATATCGCCATCTTCATGATTTCTCATAACTAATGCGCCAACTTTTTCAAGTCTCTTACGAGTAGTTCCTCTACCACTTCGCTCTTTATGATGATAATTACTAAACGCCACTAACGGCTTTACTGCTTTACAAATTGCTTCATTACAAGCATTTGCATCACCATGCCACTGACATTTGAAAATATCTGCTTTTAAATCCTTTACAGCTTTAATAAGCGCATTATTACCAGCATTTTGTAAATCACCAGCGGTGTGATAAATCCAATCATCATTAATAGTGAATCTGGTAACAATAGACTCATTATTGACAAAATGATGGCTGTCATGCTCAGAAACAGCAGAAGCAGGAAGTTGATATACACAATCGCAAACAATATCTCCAACTTTAAAACTACTACCAGCTTTCAGATACGAACACGTAGCGCCATACTGTTTTGCCTTTTTAGCCTGATTTCTAATCGCATTACCGTAAGATTTCTGGTATCTATCAAGCTGTTTACAATCAGGTAAATATAATGCTTTTACCTTGAAATTCTTAAATACATTTGTTAGTCCGCCGTAATGGTCACCATGAGCATGGCTTATAACAACAGCGTCAATCGTAGTAACACCAGCTTTTTTCAACTTCTTAACTGTGGTAGAAGATTCTTTTGCTGTATCAATAAGAATTACATGCTGTATGGTTTTATCATCATCTCCATACTCAATAATTGCAGTAGCGTCACCGTATTGACCTTCATCTTCATCCATAAAATCAATAGCCCAGATTCTAATTCTATGATGGTGTTCTGAACTATAATGCTCAGTTTCAGGATTTTGTACCGCATCAGTAACATTAACTGACTGTATTCTTGCATCAATACCAAAAACTTTAATGCGATTTGCAAATATTACTGCATTTTGATATAGAGAAAATGCGCCGCATTGTACTTTATAATAAAGACCCTCTCGTTTAACTATTGGTTTTATGCCTACTTTTTCTATTATCTCTGCCGCTTGCTTCTCTGCATTTGCTTTTATAAGAAATGCGCCAGTTTGAACTTTGTATAATGTCATTAATTACCTCCATAAAACAGCGCACTAAAATAGCCGCTTTTTTGCTCCCTTCTTCTGCGGTATTTTAGTGCGCTTAACTTGAACTTTAACTTTCATAAATCTTTTAGCTATTCCTACAACCCACGACTCTGTTATCGGTAAAAATGCTCCTGTACTCGCATCCCAATCTTTAAACTCCTCATAAAGAGTTACTTTAGATGAAATATCCGGATATTTATTCTGCAAATCTCGTAATTCTCTTGCCCATTCATCCCACTGCTTATCAGATATTATATTCTGATTTAAGTGATAATACAAGCACGAATGTATAAGCATTTGATACCGCCTTTGCTGTATCTTTTCTGCTATCTGCAACTCCTGTCCTGTAAATAATTCATATGTGTTATTTACTAACATATCTAAATAAAATTTTCTCTGGTAAATAATAACAAGTAACTAAATCATAAACTTGACAGCCTACAATACCAATACCTGCAAAAAACAAAATAACTGCAACTATACCAAAAAATATTAATATATCTTCATCGAAATATTCTTCTGCTGTAGCTTTTTTATAAACAAAAACAGAAAGTCCTATACCTACAATAATACAAATTATACCGATAATCATCCAAAATATAGATTGCCCTACTTCAAATTTTACTACTCTTTCGGCTAACTGTTGAAGATAAGGAATAGCTGTACTACTACTCCAATCTAACATTAAACCAAATTTCTCAGCTAATTTTTGTAACATTTCTGTTGACATAAATCTCCTTTCACTAAAATAATTCATATGTTTTCATTTTTACTCCACACTATTGGCGCCGTTGTACCCCGTCCATAACGACAACTTCAACCCTTCGTACAACAATTCCCTCATAATGCCGAGGGCAGGACTCGAACCTGCAACATTTAGATTAGAATTTTGAGGTGACTAAATTCAAAATCAGTGGTTCACTGCATCTTACAGGATTCCCATTTTCACCTAAAAGTATCGTCAATGTGACACAGCTTAGATGGCTGCCGCTTTACCAATTAGCTACCCCGGCATAACAGCCCCAACCGGAATCGAACCGATATTACAGGAATCAAAATCCTGTGTGATTACCATTTACACTACAGGGCCACATCGTGCTGTGATACCGCTATGACGACCATCACAGCACTTTGCGAAAGGAAAACAATAAAATGGCAAACTACCAGACAAAAGTAGTTGCGTAGGGGTGGTAGGACTCGAACCTACAATTACTGCGGTACCATCGCAATTTAAGACTGCTGTATGAACCACAAAAACATGATTCAAATTTAAGCGTGTTTGCCAATTACACCACACCCCTATAAACGGGAGCAGAAGGATTTGAACCTTCGTTGTCTGTTGATGGAGACAGACTGTTGCCGTTGACATACTCTAACAACCACATCACTGTTGCACCCTTTGTCTACACTTACACTCCCATGGTCGGTTTAAAGTAAACCGATAACTGCACATCGGGAATAATTGGCCTGTCGTTCTGCTAACTGTATAGCTTTCGACCACCCTGTACACAAGCAACCTTACTTACTATCGACAATTAGTTTAATCAGTGCGACACTGAGTTACCCACATTTGCTCTTAACTCCGCAGGGGGTAGATAGGAATTGAACCTATGAAAACCAACATTTTATCCGATAGAAAAATTGCTGTATGAACCACTAACATGATTCATCGTAAAAATTCTACCCCCCAATAGACTCTCTGAGACTCGAACTCAGGACCGTCCGGTTATGAGCCGGATGCTCTGACCAACTAAGCTAAGAGTCTATACTGGGCGCACACTCTTTTATTTTTATTTTTAACACACACAACACACACATAACGAAAGGAGCGAGTGTACGCCCAAATCGGGATGTTCAGAATTGAACTGAAAACTATTCCCTAATTGAATACATCCCGTGAGTGAGGGGTGTGGTCTCATTCGGATATGCATGTGAACACCGCCTCACTGTTGCGATTCTCTTCAAAGGTAACAATCGCAACAAAAACCCTGTTTTCTTTTCTGCGTCTGTTCAGAAATAAAAACGTGCTACCAGTGGGGGTCGAACCCACACGCTCATATGAGCAACGGATTTTAAGTCCGCACCGTATACCAATTCCGACATGGTAGCATATGCGGCTGTTTTCGATGAGTTCCATTTAACTGATATTACTCTTCCGGACTATCAGCACCGCTTTGTATACATATACGCTTATAACGTGATTAGATAATAACGTATTTCATAATACGCCCGCTGTAGGCGTACCCTGACATTTACTAATTCTATGGCGCATTAGCATCAGGGAATCTGCGCCAACATTAGGAAATTTTCTAAACATGTGACCTCCAACACTCACTGTTATCCGCACCACCAGATAGCTTTATTGCGGAGATTACTGTTACAAGTCTTTTCAGACAAGGCTGATGCTTTAGAGATTAGGGCCATCATTTAACTTCCGCTTATCCCTCAATGCGGCAAGCACCAAAAACACATGTGTTCAATCATCGTCATCATCAAAAGGCAACTTCGTATCAGGGAAGAGAATACCAAACAACAGTTTATCAGCATCAGACATGTTCTTAAAATCCGCTTCAATCTGCCTGTGAATCTCATCCATAGGCGTAAACACTGTTTCAACAACCATATTAACTTCGTCACGGTCAAGCACGCCCTTTGCTACCATGCGCTTCATAATAATCGTCAGTTCCGTGATAAGGTCAATCTTTGTGCCATGAAACTCTAAACCGCCATCGTACTTAATCATTTGCAATCTCCTTTCGTATAATAGCACTTTTTATTATCCAACCGGACCACTTCATCTTAACTAAATCTTCCTTGATGTTCTCTATATCGTCAATCTGACGACTAATACCGATTTTGCCGAGACAAATCGGACCGATTCCATAATATCTGCTAATAGGGTTTGTAAGTTCTCTTCCACAGCACATACAGGTGATTGTAGGCTTTGCAAACCCATGCAGGTTCATATATACCATGCCTCGTGTCTCTTTTTCAACAGTACCTCGCATCGTCACACAAGGCATGGGCTTGTTTTTATTCCACTTGAGCATGAAATCGAACCCGCCAGAAGAGGGCTGTGTCATGTACCTCTTCACTGTAATTTCATACTCTTCACTATCTGTAGATTGCGCTATATGCTGTCTATTTTGCTCTGTATCGACTTTTACAGCACTCGCACATAACTTTATGCTACTCCTGCTGTTAAGCGTCTTAAAAACGCTTACAGCGTCTTTAACGCTTTCATAGCGGACGCCATCTATTTCTACAGCGCCCTGCCACTTGCTTAATATCGCTTTCATAATTTACTCCTCTGGTTGCTGACCACGTTCTGCGTGTCGCTTATCGACTCTTATATAGTATCACACATTCATTCAGATTGCAAGCGATTTTTGAAAGTTTCTTAACATTTTTTCATTTCTTTATTAACGATATTTTCTATTATTTTGAGAACATCTTCATGCTCTTTTAAATATGAATACACATTAACAAGGCCGTGAATCTTACCCTGTAAAATATCGCCGCTCTCAGTATCTACAATATCGAACCAAGAACCTGATTTTACTATCACATCAAATTTTATAGCAACATCCACTAAATCTCTCAGATAATCTATTCCTGCCTCATAATTTAAAGAATAAAATCCTGTTCTTCTACTCGGCGGACATGTTTTATTCTTTATCATTGACATAAGAACAATATTACCTACTGGTGCATCTGCTGATTTATTTAACTCATTTCCTTTTTCATCTATATATTTTCCGCGGCTAAATTGAATACGAACAGAACATCCGTGTCTCCACGCTTTACCGCCAGGAGTAGATATTCCACCGTACATACTTGCAAGATTATCTCTAATCTGATTAATACCGATACCTGTACAATTATGGCGCTTCATTAACATTTCAATTTTTTTAGAGAATCTTGTCAGAGCAAGCGATATACCGCCATATACTTTATCTTCATATGTTTTCTTTTCATCCATCTCTAATGAAGATACAAGAACGCCAATACTATCAAGTACCCACAACCCTACTTCTCCTGTATCTACTGCATCTTCTATTATCTGGAAAATATCTTCTGCTGATTGAGATTTTGGCTGTAATAAATATAAACTATCTACATCTACGCCCAATTTCTTCGCCCACTCTGCATCTAATGTGTTTTCAGCATCAACATAAAGCACACTTCTACCATCACCGGATTTTTGATAGTTAGCGACAATATCTAATGCTGTGGTTGTCTTACCACCATGCTCTTCGCCAAAAAACTCTGTAATCTTACCGACAGGTATACCGCCAAATGTGCAATAATTCATTCTTGGAGAAGTAAATGGAATACGTTTATAATCATACTCAGATAGACCGTGAGTAATTATATCCTCGCCAAACCTCTTATTTGTCTGTTTTATTATCTCATCAAGTTTCTGACCCATTAACTACCTCTTCGTTCAGTAAAATATTTATCACTTGCTCTGCTCTATTTCTACCAATACCCTTTACAGATAACATAACTTCCATTAATCTTTCTTCTGTCACTATTGCACAATCATCAAATTCTGATTCTCCTTCTTTAAATCCATCTGAATACATTGCTTTACATAGTTCCATTAACCAACGATTAAAGTCGTTAAGACTCATTTTTTGAATCTGCTTTAATTGTGCAAACGATATTGGCTTCATTCATCCATAATCTCCATAACATAGGGCAAATCTCTAAAAATCTCTATAAAATTACGCCACTCATCAAGTTTATGACCAGTACGTTGTTTAATTATAGTTGCTACATTTTCATAGGTAAATGTAACAGTTCTTTTCTGATTATAAGAAGATGGAAGTAATTGAATCATCTGCCACCAATCGGTTTTATTCTTCGTCTGCAAATATGAGTTTCGACATGCGTTTAGACAATCAATAACGACTTTCAGCACCATATAAGGCTTGTGCATCTCTCCATCTTCATCAAACCTTGCAAGCGTTTCTAAATGTTCTGTTGAAAAATCCTCTACTGCAAATTCTTCGGCATGAATCTTGTGCATGGTAGAACAACTATTAGCAACTGTACCAACTTTATAGGTGTCAAACTCTTTCCACCAATAAAGTGGAGCGGTAATATCCATGCTGACAAAAATCTGTCTGAGATACTTTCTATGTTCTGTTCCTGCTTTATATAATCTTTTCATGAGGTCTAAATCATTTTTGCCAATTTGAGGTGGATTATAAGGAACTAAAATTTCTCTGCCATTTTCATCTAAACCGTAAAATTCTCCGTATATTGTATCACTTTTATCCCAACTATTCATAGGGTTTCTCATACCACGAATCGCATGTTCAAATCCCCATACCTCTATCTTCTCCACTTTAATCATTCATCTGCTCCTTCTATCATCTCGTCCAATGTTTTATTAAGTGCTGTTGAAATAAGATATGCCGTAACCAATCGCAATCCATGATTCCCTAATCTAATATTCATTATAGTCTCTCGCATTAGACCAGAACTCTCAGCTAATGTTCTATCAATAAATCCCTGTTCTTTCATAAACTTTGCCAAATTTTTAGAAAACGCTTCATTTACTGTCATCTTCTACTTCTCCATTATGAATTTTTACCCAACCACTACTACACATACCCCACCTCTCACGCTCACAAAGAAAAGCCACATTACATGCCAAATGCCAAAGATGAGGAAGTCCGCTTTCAGCATCTACACCTTCTGGGTCATCAAGATAGTGCATAAAATGTCTATAGGTAGCGTTACGAAGCCTGTCTATATCAATGTTTTTCCACCCATGCTCTCCAGTCTCTGGATACTTTTTTAATCCATACATTCGCACATACGAAATTGCCCAAATTATTCCTCTGGGAGTAAGAGTGAGTTTAGGTTTACCATCATCGTTTTTATGTATATCACTCATTTGTAATCTCCCTTAATTTTTCTTTATAAATCTTGCTACGCTTCATGGAATCGGCAACCATTTCTGCGGCAAGGCGAATGATTTCATCTTTATATTCGGCAAATACATTTTTTACAATACTTTCTGTAGCGTCATTAAACCCTCTAATTGAACCGTTCCATGTATTAGTAGCAAAAATCTGGTTTCGTAAATCTTCTGCAATCTCTTTTACTGCCGCACTCTCAACACGCTTTTTAATAGTATCGTCATCAATAGTTACTCCAAACTGAATAATATGCTCCATCATTTTCCTCCAATTCTTGTTAATTCTACTTCCTGCATACGCCTTGATAACACCTTTTTAACAGAAGATAATAACTCCTGTGCGCTCTCCACCTTCGCTTTCATCATTTTATATGCACGATTATAGGCCGATGAAACTATAAACTCTTCTTGACTTGCCAATTCCGCAAGTGAATCTTTATCTGCAACAGTTCCCTTATCCTGACTTGCTCTGGCAGTATGATACATTTCTTTATAAACTGCTCTTGATATATCATCACGAATACCAAGATTCTCTGTCATACCAGAAGCAAAATAAATAAGCGTTGAAAGATTCATACAAAAGTCATCCAACTCATCCGATGTTGGCGGATTTTCTCCATCACCCAAACAGTCTCTAATAAATGAAACATATCTATCAAGGTCATGGCAATATGGGTCTATAATATCATTTACAATATTATCTAATGCACCTGCGTTACTCTCTATATTTTCTTGAATTTTAGTAAGAGAACTGGCATTTTCATCCGTTATATTGAATTTCATTTAACAAACTCTCCATATCATATTCAAAGAAAACTCTTTTCTTTTTACCTTTTATTTCTACAGCTTCGTAATTTATCCAAATATCAAATTGGTCATATCGTACACTTTTTCGGTTTTTATACTTATAAAATTCAAGTGTTTGAATTGGAATAAATAACGTAATGTCTTTATCTACCCACCAACATATAATTCCTGCAAATACTCCTTCTATCTTTGATTTTTCAAGAAGTCCGTTCCACTGTGTTTCTGTAATATTACTGAACGGTAAACTCGCTCCATGAACTGATTTACATTCAAAATAATACTCATACGGCTCTCTATACACTATGAAGTCGCAAATATTAGAACTTCCCTTAAATCCTGTTGTCTGGTCATGTAGTCTATCAATAGAAACACCAGGAACTTTTTCAAATGCTTCCCTTACAACATCTTCAAACTTTTTTCCATAACTATACGCCATACTCTTCTCTCAACTCATTATAATGGTCCATTATATATAAACAAATGTCTGTAGTTAAATCTGTACGAGATAGCCTAATAACATTGTTTATGCAGAACATATTTGTTACACCTTTTCTCTGGATTCTTACATAATCCTTAAACTGTTCTTTTGTTGGTTTATTATCATTACTCATATATCACTCCTCTCTCATCTTCCGCAAGACTTCGGCGATTTCATAATGTCTGCCTGTCTTTTCGACTTTGTGTATTACAATGTCTGTGTACTGGTCGCCGATTTCACAACAGTCATCCACTTCTGTCAGCGCAATACCACTGACATACTCTTCATCCGCATAAGTAACGAAGATTTCAATTTCGGGAGCAGACTTCATTCTAACAACATCACCTTTTGCAATCTGCTCTTCCTGTTCCTGCTCATACTGCCGGATTTTCTCAATGGCTTCGGATGCAGTGTGATTTATGATGAATTTCCAACCGCCAGAGCCAAATACTTTTTCTTCTTCGCCATATGGCATATTGGCAATCTTCCTCGCCGCTTCCCATGCATCATTCAACCCTCGCTGATAGGCTTCTTCCTGTGCCTTTTCTGCTCGTGTCTCAATATCGTTTACAGCCACAAGCATCTCGCCAATTTTAGGCTTAATCTCCTTCCAGATTTCACTTGCTTTTCCCATCCTGCTCACTCCTCTCTTTCGCCGTAACTGCAAAAACCGTCCGCTGTTGGAGATACCAATGCATCTGGATTGTCACAGATGCCTATATCTTCGTAGAAATATTTGCAGTCCTTACAGCGGCACACCTGCACAACATCGGCAGATGGCAGAGTCTTGACCCAATCGTCAAGCCGTCTTTTCATGTCGTCTGACCCCATGCGATACATAAGCTGTGTGTGCAAATCATCAATTGCATCTGCCTTGCGGATATAACCACTCATCGTCTTCCTCCGCGTGCTCCATCTTCAGAAAGTTTCTCACGGTATGAAATCTTGCCATATCGAGAAGAGGGGCTTTGCCACACAAACCGTAGTCCGGAAACATCTGCTTGCAGAGCCAGTCCGCAAAAGCATCATCATCCATTTGGTTTAAATATTCACGGTTCGTCATCTGCGTCCTCCTCACTTAATCATTCCGGTAATCTTTTCAATCGCCATTGCTGTGGGCGATGCAAGCCATCCGGCAAGGTCGCCGAGAGTTGACCAAAATACAACAAACACAATCACCCCTGCGAACACCGGGAATATGCACAGGAAGAATACGCTCTCGCCGCCCATACACCCATTTTCATCTATATTCTTCTTTACAATCCACTGCACAAACATTGTTATCACGAACAGAGCCACAACACATAGCACAATGCTGACCACATCCTGTGCGATGCTTTTCTTTGCCAGTTCCGGAATCAGGTAGGTCGCAGCCACACCAAGTTTGTCGCATAACGCATCAATGATTTTTGTTACTTCTTCACTCATTCTTCTTCCTCCGCTTCCTGCACACTAATTGGTTTTAACAATCGACACCCAAATTCTGTTCTATTACAGTGCATACGAGATAAAGAGCATACATTTTTCATAATTGTACAATCATTTACCCATGCACTCTTTCGATAAAACAAACACTCACACAATTTTGGCATTTTATCAACAATGAATTTCATACTCCATCACCTACAAAATGCGTTCAATATTAGCACTATTAATACTCCTGCCCAAAAACTAATAAGAGCAATTACTGTTTCTCTACTCACGTTCTACCTCTTTCTTATCATAGCAAAAAGTTGTGCAATGCCTATTATCAGAATAGCAAAAGAGAAATTACCATTTGCCATCTCTGCAATAAGCGTTTTAATAAATGTTATCATCTCCTACACTCTCTACAACAAGTAAATCCTCTATTTTCACATCAAGAATATCTGCCAAATTAACAAGATTATCTATTGTCGGTAAACCAACGCCGTATGTCCACTTATATACAGACATTATATGTAAATTAAGTTTCTCAGATACTTGTTTCATGGTGAAACCAGACTCATCAATACACTGCCTTATTTTCTTACCTGTTTCCGCCATACAAATTATTTTCATCACTTATCCTTTTTACATCGACTCTTATAATTACAATAATTACAGGTTTTTCGTTCTACGGACTCTGGTTTTGGCGGCGCTATTTTATTACTAACATAACTATCGCACTCACTTATATAATTCTTTAAATTCTCCCGCATCTCATCTGTTACATGAAACATAAATGATTTCATATCAAGAACATCCCGACTTATGTAAACAAATAACACATCATCCAAACCAAATGCGAGAGAATATGCTGTAGCCTGATTATAATGGCTTGGGTCAACATCTTTTCTATTCATGAACTTATAACTATTTTCAGTTTTAAGTTCCAGAATATAATACTTGCCCTTATATCTGATAATACCATCACACATAAATGACATGTTCAACTTTTTATGATATAGCTTCGTTTCCATCCCGTTCTTTGAAACAATCTCTAAATCAGTAAGATTTCTCTGATTTACAAAAGTTGAAACATCTATATATTCACAATCCATTCCATTATCTTTCATCTGTTCAACGGCTGTTTGAATACGAATATGAATATCTGTACCACTATTACATATTCCAACAAGCGTATAACTCGATGAAGATTTATCAGGCTCAATGCCAATTATCTGATAATATGATTGACGAATACAATTCATACCAGAGGGCTTATATGTTTTACTGGGTAATCTATTGTTTTTCTCATCAGTCATTTCTATTGACCGCTTTAAATCATTCAAAAAATCCTGCTCAGGCGGTAACTGATTCTGTACTGAGTCTATAAGACGAAAAACATTTTTTAAAGAGTTTCTTGCCACTTACATGTCCCTCCAAATTGAATCTACAATAAAAACAGCGGAACACACTAATCCAGCAACAATATATGGAGTAACAGGCTTATCTATATTGAATGTAGATACAAACTCCAAATTACTGTAACCGATTATCAGTGACATTCCGCCGATAAATCCAAATACAAATCTCATTTTATGCTCCTTTCCATGTGCGTTATGTATAAAAAGCTACTTATTTATAGTATCACATAATTATTCATTTGTCAATCAAAAAGTTGTGTCTATAAACAACTCTATCATTATCTATAGACACAACTCACACTAAAAATTATTCGTTTACATCCTCATCATTCAAAGCTACAACAATCGTAATATTACCATCTACGATTTTAATAGCAGAATCGTCACCATAGAACATTTCAATCACATCACTGCTGATAGATTTAACGGTCTTAATGAGCATATTAATATTGATAGGCGCGGTAAAATTAACATGCTCCTCACTCGCCACATAACTGATAATCTCAACACCACTCGATGCTTTAGAAGATACTTGCAACCCCTCATTTGCAAATGTAAGAATAACGCTGTTATCATCATAAGGTCCGACAAACAGGGAAAGTCTGTCAAGCATTTGTAGTAACTCGGTTTTAGGAACAGAGCAAAAACTTGTAAACTCTTGGTCAATCAATTCAGAAATAGCATCAATAGCAAAATCATCTATACCATCTGCCAGCTTACCTACAATAGTAGCATCTTGTGTTGTAAAGATAACATCGTTTCCACAATATCTTGCTTCAATCTTCTCTTCACGCATTACCGATACAAGGTCAAGGAAATCGGCATTAATGAGTTTAGGAGTATCGCAGAACTTAATATCCATACTTGCGATTGTTGTTCTGTCTGTTGCAACAACCTTATCTGCCGCATAATAAGCTGTATACTCAGGATTCTCAAATGTGGTGGCGAGTGCTGGCTTAACAGTTTCAAGAATAACCTGAACTGTTGATTTATTTATATTAACAACCTCATCAAATTCAGAACCCATCAACTTTTCATAAGCATCTGGAAATTTGATAAACTCACCATCCTCATCAAGAGGAAGTTCAAGAACATAATTACCATTACCCTTTACATTAAGTGCGCCAGTCTTTTCTGCAACTGTCATTGTGATATTATCACTGGTCATTTTACTAATAAGTTTTGCAAACTGATTAGCGTCAACAACAACATAGAAATCATCACCAACTACATGCTGTTCCTTAACATAAAGGTAATTTGTACCGTCTGTTGTAATAGTCGTGAGCATACCATCTTTGAGTGAAACACAAATCATCTGAGTAATAGGAAGAAGTTTATTATTACCAACCCCCTTTATCGCTCTTGACATTACATCTTTCATTAACTCTGTTCCGATTGTTAATTTCATTCGTTTTCTCCTTTGATAAACTCTATAATGCTAAATATTAAATTAAACATTTCCTCATAACACATCTGTAAGAACATCAAATAGTCATTCATCATTTCTCCAACGGTCTATTAGCAGTAGTAGTTCTCCAATTCTCAGCAAAATAACTTCTATCACGAATTACATACTGACAACCAAAAGAATTTGTAAAAGTTTGAGGATATGTCTTATTAATATGTGGTATCTTAGCGTGTCTCATACGTTCTCTTGCTACATTCCTATCAAGTTTCCGAGTATGCACCCTTGTTGGTATCCTGATTACTTTTTGCATTTTCACTCCTTCTATTTGTACAAATATAAAAAATGGGTGTATCTATAAGCGCAAGTATAGCTTTAACTACAAACTGACCGATTATCATGGAGCGCAAAGTACCATACATATTATTATCGAACAACCAGCCAAAACCAAAACCAAACGCTATAATCACATATATAATACTATCAAGTAGTTGACTGCCTATAGTAGAACCGTTGTTCCAAATCCAACGCCCACCTTTTCTACTTCCATGTTTTTCTATATATCTATCCCTAATCTTATGAAAGACAAATACATCCCAACTTTGTGAGACTAAAAAAGCGGTCAAACTCGCTATAACAAATACCCAATTTTGGCCCATTAACATTACATAACTATTTTGCATATCAGCATCAACAGCTGGTAAATATCTTGCAATGATTATCACAACTGTAGCTAAAATTTGACATATAAAACCCAATTTTACCGCTACTTTTGCTTCTGCTTTGCCCCAAATCTCACCAATAATATCAGTAACTAAAAATGTAATAGGATAACAAATTGCTCCGACAGTCATGGTAACAGGTGAGCCGAAAATATTAAAACCTAAATCAAAAACTTTTGCTGAAATAGCGTTTGCAGTAACTAAACCAACAGCAAAAATCATATACAACAAATACAAATTTTCTTGTGTTTTCTTCATAACAACTCCTTCATTTAATTAGTTGGTAAGGATAAACAACTACCCTCGTTTTTAATTGGTAGGACTAAACAATTTTTAATGATTAAAATAGCAATTTACTTCTATAACCACTACTTTTATAATCACATATTTGTGACCACTCAAACAACGCATCAATGTTGTAATTTCGTCTAGCACCCACATCAACCATAAGTTGCTCAAGTGTATAACCAAAAAACTTCACATCATTTTCTACTAAATCAACCAGCTCTTTATTAAAACGTGTTATATGATTTCTATTTTTACTAGTTTCATTACTAACAGCTACTCTATACAAGGTGTGCCGCATCATAATCTCACCAAACGCTGCGGCTTTTATCCAAGCAGTAGAATCAGCACTATAAAACGGGAATCTTTCTAAAATTTCTCTGGTTGTAATACCAAAAGCGTGAACCTTAACATTAGGATTATCACTATTCTTTATAATATCAAAGACCCAATTAAAATATCTAATTTGTTCTTTAGTAGATACCCCATGTCTACCACCTACACCAATATAAGTAGCCCTATTTTCTCCAACCCTTGTATTTACAATACGCTTCAATGCAAATTCAGGTTCGCCAAAATGATACAACGGAAGGAGAACTATATTTGGTGGTAAACGCTCTCTCATATAAATATAATTCAACCATGACAAATTACAACTATTTAACGCCGTTTCTTGATTTAATACTGGAAACGGTATTACATCTAACTCTACCCAAGCACCTACACCTGGATGTTGTTGTATATACTGCACATAATTATCAATATCAACAAAAGCATTACTGTGTGCTACTGAAAACGCGCCACTATCAATAAGTAGTGAACTACCTAGTCCAGACTTTTCCCAAGATTCTAAAATTTTTCTCTCATTTAATTGAGAAAACAACCTATATGCGCCTTTATCTTTAATGTGCTGGTCACTCTCTTTAGAACAATTACCAGCAAAGTGCAAATTTATACTCATAAAGTCAAACCCATAATTTCAAGATAACGCCTCCAACTATCATCGTGTTTATTCTTAATACTAAGAAGCCTATCATCAAATGAATAGTCTATAAGCGACCTTAATTTTTCACAACACTCTTCAAGATTTCGTTTCTGATATAAATAGCGTGGATCACCATTTAACTCATAAACAAAATCTTTCCAAATAGGATATAACGGATTACATCCAAATGTCACAGCTTCCAACAGCGTCCAACTAACCCAATCTTGATTCGCACAATTAAAAACAACAGAAGAACGGCTCAACTCTGTGTAATATGTAAGTTTATCAAAAGTATTAATAATCGTTAAATTATTATGTTTGCGGTCACATATAGCATCTAACCTTTGCATAACTTGAACATTAGATGTTATGGGTCTATCTTTACGAGGATTGACTAATTTAAATTTAATATCTGGACAACTTTCAACAACGTCTAAAAAGAAATTTGGGTCTTTCTCATCATCAAAACGACTAGCAAAAATAACAGAACCATCTTTTTGCTGTTGTGTAAAACCCATATCATCTAATTGCTCCAAAAGTCGTTTACTATTATATGGCAAACCGACATAAAAAATATTATTATCTTTTGCTATACCAGACACTATACAAAGTTGACGTAAAATTGGTGAGCACGTAAAAATAAAATCGTACTGATTGCCATAACCTGTTTCAATAGGCCGCATCCAACTTCTCATACTCCACGCAAAGTCTGTGTCATCAACAGACTGAGCATGTATAAATGTACCAACCTTGAATTTCATATCCCGCATTTGTCGAATGTAGAATATGCTCTCAATTCCAGGATGCCAAAAATCTTCTACATATATAATATCATCATCAGTAATTACTCTGTCATTAATTAACTTTACCAACTGCATAACTTGCGACATGGCGTAATAACTTCTACCACAAGCATCAAGAACAACACCGTCTTTAATTGTAATACCAAGTCGCGCGCCATCAATTCTAACAAACGGCACACCATATTTCTTAAAATTATCTTCTGCCCACCCATCGGGCGCAGACATTAAATATGTATATCTTTCAATATAAGGTTCAAGAGGTAGATAGTACAGCATTTATTTAACTTCGCCTTTCTCATAAATTATAATATCGCCTAAAAACATATTGTCTCGTAATGTAGATAAAGATGTTTCTTTAAAAGTAGATAAATTTGCAACACCCACGGAATCATCTGCTCTATATTTTATACATATATTATCAGATACATATGAAATTGGCAACCTTAAAATTACAAAATCAAACCTACAACCAATATTTTTTTCTATAGGAACAGAACTTTCTACACAAACAATATAAGCATCAGAAATCTCATATAATCTATCAATAAAAGACCAATCTACTATATCCACTCCGCCAGCACCAAAATAAATACCATTTATACTAACATTACATTTTACAAGACAGTCTAATATAATATCTATATCTGGTTTAGCTGATTCTACAAACAACATTGTTTTACCAAACATAGGATTATGTTCTACATCAATTCCATACCAAATTCTCATATATTTACAACACTCCCATACCACGCTTTAGTTATTTCTACATCACACTTAATGGGGATTGTCATTCTGCTTTGTGCCGCTTCTGACATAAGCTGTGCAAATCTTTCAGAACACTCCTTTATATTTTCTTCTGGGCACTCTGCTATTAACTCATCATGTACAGGTATAAGAAGTCTGAATCCTAATTCTTTTAGTCTCTTATCATTTCCGACTAAAATCATAGCTAACTTACTCATATCAGCCGCAGAGCCTTGGATTCTTGCATTAACACACTGTCTTTGTGCATCTGCTATCTTTGCACCATTATCAACAATCCATATTCCTTCTTTATTAGCTTGCTCAAAGATTTTTCTTTTCTGCCCAAAATATGCCTGTCTTAACTTCCTGACATAGTAGTTCCTTCTATCTTCGGGCACTTCATTATCGAACTCGTCGCTGGATTCTTCCTCAAAAGATAACAAATCCTCGTCAGGTCTTGCTCCATCTTTCCATTTGAACTCATATTCGGCAAGTTGTAAATCGGGCAATCTTCTTTTTCTACCCCACAATGTAGTAACATATCCTTTTTCATAAGCCATCTCCAATGAATCTTCTTCAAATTGAGGAATAGCAGGAAAACCTTTGAATACAGAATCTTTTATTGCTTGTGCTTTCTTTGTTGTAGTTCCCAACTGCTCAGCAATCGAAGGCACACCCCTTCCATATAGCACTCCAAGCAATATGCTTTTAGCTTGGCTTCGTCTATTCTTACCATCAGGATTTGTCGTGCCATCTGGTCTAAATTCGAGGCAGTTATCGTATGTAGTGTTAAATGACAGGGCGGCAATTTCTGCATATAAATCTTTCCCCTCTTGATATGCTTTAATCATCTTTGGGTCACCGCACATCTGAGTCATTACTTTAGGCTCTTGCTGTGAATAATCTGCCGACATAAGCACATAACCATCAGAGGCTACAAACATCTTGCGAATATCTTTATTATGACTTGGAATATTCTGCATATTAGGATTCTCAGAAGAAAATCTTCCTGTTCGTGCACCATATTGATTAAAGCTACAATGAATACGACCATCTTTAGGGTTCACACAATCAGGCAGTTTATCTATAAAAGTATCTACAATAGTAGAAAACTCTCTATAATCTAATACTGCTTTTGCTACAGGATTATCTAAACTTTTCAGTGTCGCTTCATTTGTTGTCCGCACTTCCTGTTTTGTCTTTTTATCAACAGGAACTTGACAGCCCATAATGTCATATAAAAGAATAGCAAGCTGTGTAGAAGATTTTATATTAATAGGATTATCAAGTTTGCAATTTACTCCCATTCTTCTTCTATATGCTTCTATATCATCTGAATAAGTATCACAAATTGCATTAAACTGTTTAACCCTATCTTCAAGTAATGCGTGGTATTTATCTTTAAGAAATTGATTATATTCAAAATCAAATCTTATACCATTATCTTCCATATCACACACAACTTTTATACAAGGCATTTCAATATTAAAGAATACCCACGAAACGCCGTTCATACCGTTTCTTGCTTCATTCGGTTGTGTCGCATCGTAATACAAAAATCGTTTCTGATACTGATATAATTCATAAGTAATAATAGCGTCATGTGCGGCGTACAAATAGAATGAACTAATAGGAATCTTATCTGCTGATATACCCTTAAATAACGCATCAAATGAAAACGCATCACCTTGTCCATTAAGCACATATTTTTTATGTAATGCTTTTAAGCCGTGACTTTCCTCATTTTCATTCATTAACTTTGCCGCGAGGTAACAATCCCATGTGCAATAAATATCTTTCACGCCAAGCTGATTCCTAATTACTCTCATATCAAACTTGGCATTGAACATGATAATCTCGATATTCGTATCGTGAATTATCGTATCAAATTCTTCTGCCACATCCTGCTCTGTAAGCTGATTATCTACTCTTGCACCTGTTACATATGAAGTATGGTTAATAGGAACATATACAGCTTTTTCATTAGGCGTATATAGACACAAACCCACAATACTATCGAGAATTGGGTCAAGACCGGTTGTCTCTGTATCTATTGCTACTACACCATTATTTACACATTTTGCAAAATAATCATGCAACTCATCTTGATTTCTAATGATTACATAATCATCCTTAAACTGACCAAGATTCTTTTCAACCATTGCTTTTATCTGATTTACCTGCCCAAGCAGGCTACTACCCCCACGAATGAGGGTAGTAGCCTTTTGGCTAGTTTTGGCTCTAACAGCAATGGATTTATCTTGGCTTGCACTTGTTTTTCGCTTAACGCTAAACAAAGCCATTAATAAGCCCTCCGAGGTGTTCTGCGAACAGGGCGGTCATCAACTTCCTGTTCCGCCCTTGCGTCATAATCTTCTCTGCGTGAAATACGCCTGCGGACAGGCTGTTCAGGTTCACCATCATCAGAACCGCCATTAGCAAGATAACTCTCCATAGCTTCAGCGGACATATCTTCAATAACAGTTCCAAGAACCTCAGGAATATCAGGCAAATCTTCCAGAACAGTATCATCCTTACGTATATCATAAATAGAATAAGTCGTACTCTGGTCTTTAGCTTTACCGTTTCTTTCAATCTCAAAAACATGAGCGCAAAGCGGTGTATCAGCAGAACTATAACGACCACACAGGCTTGTAAGCTGATTAATAAACTTCTTGCCCTTATCCCACAACTGAACAGTTTCAGTATCAACATTGTAGAGCGGAACCATCAGCTTAACTCTTGTGGGCATCTTAGCCGCACAGAATGGGCACTTATCAATAGGGTCACGATACTCCCTGAGACAGTTCACATACCGCTTCTTAAACGCCTCACCCTGAACATCCAGCTGATGTACAGCATAGCACTCAATATCATCTACTCCACTGTACATGAATCTTACCTGAGCGGTATCTTTATCATCTTTCAGAGAAAAGAATCTTGTTCCGCCACCACTTCCATACTTATCTGCTTCATCGTACCTAAATCTTGCCATCTTTCTACCTCTCTTTCTACTGGCTACGATTCGTTAAAAAGGTTATCTATACTTGCAAACACTCCAGACAACTCTGCATAATCTCTAAGATTTACATATTTTGTCCGAAATGCTAACAAATCTCTTTTAGCCTGTTCAAACATCTGCTCTGTATAATCCGGTTTTTTAAGAACCGTCTCGATTGGAACAAATTCTCTTTCACTTGGCGACTTACGAATAGCTACAAACTGTCTTACAGGCGGTCTTGTATCGTTATCAGACTGACGAACCAATACGATACTCCTAATAATATCTTTTGACTGTGTGAGCCTATACTTCTCTGCGGCAACATCATCACGCCACTCAAAATAATTATGAAGCGGTGTCCCCTCTGCCCTGTTTTCATTGAGAAGATTTTCTGCCGTCAACCCTATCGTATTAGCAACTCTACTGCACTCTTCTCCCGCTGTTTGCGCGTCAATATTTTTCGCAACAAATCCATCACGAAACTTATACTTTGGTGTAAAAGCTGACATATTTACTCTCCTTTATTACTGACTACGTGCTACGACTCAATACCAAAACTCAACTCAACACAACTCGACTTAACATAACACAACTAACTATGCCCGACCTCAACTGCCGAAACGAACCTTAACCCAACTTAACGCAACTTAACAAAACGCTACTAACCAAAACTTACCATGACTGCCTTAACCCAACTTAACTCAACAAAACATGCACAACCAAAACTCACCATGACTGCCTTAACATATCTCAACAAAACATAACTAAACGTAACAGAACCAGACATTCCAAGACTGCCTAAACAAAACATACCTTAACTCAACTTAACAGAACATAACTTACCGCAACTCACCGTAACTGCCAAACCAAGACATAACTCTACAAAACATACCTTAACTTAACGTAACCGAACGCACCTCAACGCACCACATCCTAAACTCAATCAATACGTTCTACATTCTCAATATGAAATTTCCCATAAGGACCATCACGTTCAATACGCCACTCACCGATTCCGTTCATTGCTCCTGCATATTCAATGCCATTCACAATCTGCTCAAACGTAATCTGGGAGTTTACTGTATATTCGACTTCGAGTTTCATCTGCCAATTATTGAAATACGGACGATAGCGCAGGTCAGATACTTTACTCACACCGCCAATCTTGACCATATCCTCTACACACTCAGGCGGTTCAGGTGTAATAATCTCTGCAAGCTGATGTTTGCCATATCCTTTGATGAAAAATGCTCCACGAACAAGCATCTGATTAGGAATTGCACCAAGGCGATACAGAATAGACTGTGTAGCCTGTTTGATACCAGTAACAGGAAATCCAAACTTTGCGCCGTTCTTCACAGCCTCATAAAATGCCTCTTCTGTATCTTCCGCAGGTCTATCTGTAATCCAATACAGAGCGTCAAGAAACTCGGCAAACGGGTCACGAATCTCTTTACCACCAGTCTTTGTTTTCTTCTGCTGTTTATCCAGCATTTCCTTCTTTGCTTTTTCTCCCCAGGAATGAACAATAAGCGGTGTATCACCAGTAATCGTGATAACATAACGCTCTTTTTTAAGAGGAAGCAGATTAATAGTTTCAGTTTTCTTTGTTGCCATAATGTTTCTCCTTTAAACCACTGACTACGATTTACTGACTACTGCTGTCTAAATAGACTCTAATATAGTATCACATATTCATTCATATGTCAATACACTACTTGAAAATTTTTTAACTGCTCTTTCGTACAATCATTAGCATCTTTACACCCTTTTGGAAAAAAATATTCACCTATTATTTTAGTATTCTGCATATTAGTTCTAATTCTTTCTCTTGCCCGCAATCCTCTTTCATCCATATCTGTTGCGAGTATTATTGTTCTACACGGCAATCCTCTAAGCTGTTTGAACTGTAAATCATTTCCGAGACCGTTTAATGCTACTGCATATTTTCCTACTGTCCAAAATGATAATGCATCTAACATAGACTCACAGACTATTATTTCTTTATATTTCGGAACTCTTCTTAATTCAGAACCAAAAGCTACAACTTCTTCTCCATACTTTGCTAACTCATATCGACCGTAAAGTGGCTTCTCTACTCCTTCTGGATAATTAAAGAATTTTGTATTTACACTTCTCCGAGCAATAAACAGACAATTTCCATGAATATCACGTACAGGAAAGGTAATTGCTTGCATATCTCTATCATATCCAATATCAAACATCTCAATAACTTCATCTGTTAATCCTCTCTTGTACATATACGGATGTGTATATCTGTATTTTTCCAATTCTTCTTCTGTTACGAACTGAACATTTTGTACATCATTAGTATTGCTATCACTATCAACCCCACGCCCAACTTTAAACTTAACATTTCTATTATACTCCTTTGCTGTCACTGAAAAATTTTTTAAAAGCCACTGCATCCCATATATACCGCCATCATCTTTTTCAAAACAATGCGATATTACTTCTGTTAAAGAATGAACTTCACCACAAGCAAAGCAATGAAAAATTCCATCTGTTTTTCTTATGCCTGCTGATGGTTTACGCTCCATACCATCTGAATGATAAGGACAAGTTATTTGAATATGAGTAGGGCCGTCTTTTATCTTTGCTAAGTATCGACTTCCATTCATATGCAATTCAGTTTGTAGTTTAATTATTATATCATGTAGTTCGCAACCAAAATATGTATCATTTATCTGTATCATTACAATATATCTCCCAATCCTTTAACATTTGCACAAATGCAGTATGATAAGGACCAACTCTACTTTCCATATATGATTTAATCCAGTCTACAGGAATGTATCTCGGACTAAAATTACTATATTCAGCACCACACGAAGAACATGGCGGCCTAAGTGGGCTACTATAAAAAGATTCACAATTTTCACAAATTCTTTTCAAAATGATTCCTCCGCATCTGAATATTTATGTCTGACCGCCCGCACTTTTCTCTCAGTACGCTCTCTTGGTTCAGCATCATCATTAGCAGGAACAAAAATAAATGCTCCTGTATCAATTTCCCATTGATAATTTAATTTACCGCCAACAGCACCAAACCTCTGCTTCTTTACTTCCATCTTTAGTATACCATCTTTTGTTTGGCGCAATGATAACACTTTACTAGCGTTATGTGCAATACCGTCACTATCTCTAATGGATTCCAAATCAGGAGTTCCATCTGAATCATCTTGTGCTACACCTGTTCTATTCGATTGAACAACTACTAAAACAGGAACACGCAACTCAATAGATAACTCCATTAAATCTTCACTAATATTTGTAAGCGTAGTGGTCTTATTATCGCCACGCTTATACCGCTCATCTGTCATATAAGTGATTCCATCTATAGCTATTAAATCTAATTTGTATTTATCTATCCATTGCTTTAATTTTGAAATAGTTATTTTCTTATCAAAATCAATTGGAGTCGATACAACAAAACGATTTTTATTATCACTCAAAGAATCTATATATTTGGCATATTCTTTTTCGCGTATATCATCCTTGCCCCACATTAAAGCCTTATTAGAAAAGTTCTGATGCAGAGTATCGAATCTATAGCCAACGCTATTAGCCCCCATTTCTGGAGATATATAACCAACATTAAAACCTATCTCCCACACATGAGTACATATCTTTTCAAGTACCCAGGATTTACCTTGGTTAGTGCGTGCAAATATAACGAACAATTCTTCTTCACGCTGTATACCATGAATCAAATCATCAAGTTCTTCAAATCCAGTTGTAAAAAACCAATCTTCCTGTTTAGTTTTTCGCTCAACAAACTGGTCATATCTGCTCCTTGCGTCAGCTATAATATCTTGACCGCCAACTGTATAATTTGGGCGTAAATCACGAATAGCATGAATCATATATTCAGCGGCGGCGTTTGCATCAGTATTAAGCAACTCAGCCACATGATTCATTATAGGAACGGCTTGGTGAAATAGATACTCTTCTCGTATACCATCTACAAGATACTTGTCAGATTCAGTTACATCTACAAGTTCAATATCAGGAAATTTTGATAAGAATGTTGCTTTATCAGGTATGTTACCATATTGATGCTTATGCTCTTGGATAAAAGAGTACGGCTCTTCATAGCCCTTAAAATAATCTATGGTCAGTGAATTATTGTCAATAATAGAATCATCGTGAGTATCTAATATTTTTGATAGAATCTGTAATGCAATCACTCTGCTCTCCTATCCTTGCCGCTGAATTTAACCAATGTTGACATATTCCATATTCTACTTGTTAGCCGTGAGCCTAATATATTTTCCATAGTAGAACGTGTTGTAATATTTCCTGTATATATATTTGCTTTATTATCTAATACTCGTTGGTCTATAATTGAAAGTAGCTGACCTCTATCATAATCTGATAATTTCGTACTTGCAATATCATCCCAGACAACTAAATCAACTTTACTCAAAATATCTTTTTCAGTCCGAAGTAAAGGATTATTAAAATCCTTTATACTGTCTAAAAATAAAGGAACATAAACAAACTTTCCTCTGATTCTAAATCCATTACCCGCCCAAATTTGGTCGAAATATTTCAGCATCAATTTAATTGCCCAACTTGTCTTGCCGTTTCCTGTAGTCTCACTAAATAAATACAACGACTCTCCACAGTCAACAAAATTAACTATATCTCGGCGTATACTATCTAAAAACTCAAATGTGGCCTCATCATAAGACGAATCTAATTTTATAGGATATTGTTGGCGTTTAGGAATACCACTATGCTCCATAAGATACTTCATCTCATAATATCTTATACAACCAGTGCAATCAGTTATTGTACATGCTTTATTGTACCAGCACTCATTTCTATTTATCATGTAGACCCCCTCTTATGGCGTACAAATAGTTGATTCTCTTCTGCTGGTTCAGATGTTATATCTGCTTCATATGGTTTACTCTTCACACTGCCACTATAATTATTAGACGGTTCATAAAAAGATAAATACCCACGCTCAGTGCTGTACTGTATAACATCTTCGTACTTCTGTATATCATCTCCACACAGATTTGCTAATTTGTTAAGCATACCTTTCCACATGTTTATATATAGCGATTTATCTTTTACAGACAATCTAAAATTTAGGTAATTCAAAAGCATACTCCTGATATTACCCCAAGCACTAAAATCATAACTATCTATAAGCTGAACACATTTAGTATACAGGTTTGGCTTTTTAGTAGACTTCTTACTTCCAAACGCAAAATCCTGTAATACTTCTTTAGAAGTATTCTTATTTACTTGTTTTTCTTGCTTATTATTATTTATCTGCACAGATTCAGTGTCTTGTTGTCTACAGCGTTGACAACTGGATGTTTCTATTACAGACAACAAGATATTGAAGTCAATCTTATAATAATTTTTAGCGGGAAGTCCTCTTTTCTCTATAAGTATTATTCCAAGTTCGTATAAATGAGATAGTGCTTTTCTTTGGTAATGTTCAGATAATCCAGTATTTTCTTCTATATTGTCTCTGGTAGAATAAAAATAACCATCCTCTAACTTACCTTGTTCATCCCAATAATTGTATTCTGCACAAAGTTCGCCTACAAGAATGGCTTCATGTAATCCTATTTTTTTAATAAGTGTTTTATTTACTTGTATAAATCCATCTGTACTGAGTAATTTTGCTATTGCGTTCATTATTAACCTCTGTAACAAAAAAGCTACTATCTCTGGTGCAAGCAAAGATAGTAGCTTCTTCGAGCCACACGATATGTAGTTTCAGTTTGCACATGTCTTGCACTCATGTGGCTATATTGACACTCTCGGAGGAAAATGCCTTATGAAAAAGAACAATTATAGTTTAACACACATCTATGTTAAAATCAATAGATTTAAAAAAGACTGTCAATTATCTCTGTTTTCTAATAATTTCAACAATCTCTTCCACCTGCTTATCAACTTCTTCATTACAAGTTGCCCACAGTTCTTCTCTTGCCTGTTCAATATCGTCACCTTCCTCAATAGACCGCTCCTCACCATATTCAAATGTATAGAAGTTATCTTTGAGTTTTGTGGACACTCTACTGGTTGCTTTAATCACTGTTGTTTTCATTCTTTATTCTCCTTCTTTTTACGTTTTTTAGATACCCGAAGCGTTATAACAAACTTAGTTTCTTTTGCTTTTTGGATATTGAGCAATTCATCCTTGCCAAGCATATCATTATATATAGCCGCTTCAAGAGCGTCATAATCAATATACTCTTTGGTTTTAATTATACCAAGTTCAGGCGTATCAAATGCTCGTACTATATCCAGTAACATCTCTTCATTGAAAGACTCTCTTTCGGATACAGAACGTGAAGCCGTATACTCACCAGCTTGATAACTAAATAGTGCGTAGTCAGCCATCAATCGTTTGATTTCTGAATTATCCGCATTGCAGAGTTTTTCATATCTATCTTTAACCGCTTTATTCTCTGCATATTGAGGAATTAACTCATCCAGTTTTTCAATTTTACTACTCAAATTATCCACTAATATTCTCCTTTTTCTTTCGATAATAAACTTGCGTCACATCACCCATTACACCATTGCGCCCTTTAGGAATAGACTGTTTAAATTGTATGAATTTCCACAAATCAGACTTGCGCCAATACCTTTTTTGACGCTTTCCTGCCTGTATATATTCAGGTAACATTTTAGCATAGTCACTATCAGGATTCTTTTTAGCCCAGTAATACCAAGTATTAATAGTCTTAAAAGATACTCCAACTAAAATGGCAACTTCTTCGAGTTTTAACAGAACATCGTCACTCATATTACCACCCCCTTTCCGTGACGTTTGTAATATTATACTACACAATATTTGTTCTGTCAACTCAGCAGGAAATCAAGCATGGCGCCCTTGTCAATCTGAATTTTACCGTCTACAAGAGCATCTGCCATTTTGCCTTTTTTCTCTACAAGTTCATTGATTCTCTCATCAATGGTATCCTTGCAGAGAATTGTGTAAATAGTAACATTCTGCTTTGTACCAACACGATGGCATCTATCCTCTGCCTGCTCTTTGTTTGCACGATTCCAGGGCTCATCGAGGAAGATTTCAACTGTTCCAGCAGTAAGAGTAATGCCTGTGCCCATAGCACCGATTGTGCCCATGATAACTTTAGCTTTGCCACTCTGAAACTTTTCTACCATCTGCTGACGCTCTGCATCTTTTGTCTGACCTGTAATAACTGCAAGAGGATACTTTCCGCACAGTCTGTCATACACAACATCTGTCATCTGCGTCCAGTTGGAGAAGATAACAACTTGTTTATTATTTTCAATAGCGTCAGATACAAGTTCTTCCATCCTGTCAAGTTTAGCAGATTCACAAACCTTAGAAGAGAGAATACCTGTATATCCAGTAGCCTGTCTCATTCTGATAAGTTCTGCCAGGGGATTATTCGCCATCTTTATCTGGTCGATATTCATTCTGATTTCAGAACTGATTTCTTTATAAATCTGAGCCTGCTTGGGAGTCATTTCTACATATTCTGTAATATGTGTTTTCTCAGGAAGGTCCAGA
>Ga0326513_10000372_pt1 | contig 37510 bp, 48 predicted proteins | sample 2_2465_0518_D_FD_203654 | JGI IMG/M metagenome (GOLD analysis project Ga0326513, IMG submission 203654) | Bovine rumen microbial communities from UC Davis, California, United States - 2_2465_0518 | ecosystem: Host-associated > Mammals > Digestive system > Stomach > Rumen | place: USA...
TCATCATCCCAATACTTAGCATCGGGATCTTCTTCGTCGTCACCATTGGACAGATCTTCTGCGACCTTCTTCAGCTTGCGAGTGATCCATACCGGCATGGGGATGCCTGCCTGATCGAGGTTCTCGCAAACACTAATGATCTCCATGATGCTGATATAGATTGCGATCCATGCGGGAACATCAACCGGGAGCGCAATGGCGACTGAAATCACATAAGCCACGACGATGACCAGCATCTCTCCCGACTTCCGGAACAGGCCCGTCCTCATCTTGGTCGAGTCCCAGACGTTGTTGATCGTCGCTTGGATCCATCCCGTGACGATGTCAGCAGTCATTAGAACCAATGGCAGCAGGAGCACCCAATACCGATGTGTGAATGTAATTTCTGTGGTTATGTTCTCCATTTTGAACACCTCTCTTTCTTATATAAAAAAGAGCACCTCTTTCGAGATGCCCCAAGTGTGTTGAACTTATTTAGTATCTAAACATGACCGAAATACCCTTCAGAAAGTGGGTACTTAGTCCAAGTTAGTCCAAAAATAGTCCAAAACTTGAACTAAGCACATGTCGCTTAAAGCACCCTTTACTCGTCATACGGTAAAACACGCTCGAACATATCTATTAATCGTGATACATAGTATTTCTTGTATCCATTCACATCAGGATGGCATCCGTCTGGGTGCTCATTTCCGCCACCATTAAGGTATGCATTGTCAAGCACAGACATATAAGCATTAAGACCACCTTCTGCCCACATATCAACATAAGGTATGGAATACTTTTTACAAATTCCGATCAACTTCTCTCGTTCCTGTGCGAACGTATAACCGGCATTGTTTACCGTCCATGCCGTAGTAGTAATTTTATGGACGATGACAAACACAATAGGGACACCAACCCATTTATTAATTGCCTGCCTAAATATGCTTTCCAAAGCACCACATACAGTTGTTTCGTCGAGACTACCAGTGAAATCAGATTCAGTAAAATCACCAAGCGGAACGTGTAACCAATAGTCGTTTATGCCACCTTCCAGACAAACCAAATCAGCATCGCTTGCCATACTGGAAATGGTTTCGCAAACGTGATGTCCTGCGCTACTAATAGATAATGTACCGCCAGATACCGCTTTGTTTTCGTAAGATCCACCTGTCTGCTGTGCTATCAGATACGGATAACCGCCGCCATTGCTTGCGAAGCCAGAAAATCTGCTTTCAGCTATTGAATCACCGTTATAACAGATTTTCTTTCCCTTCAAACGACTAACACTTCCGCTTGGAGTGAATGGTACTAATCTATCTGTCTTATACAGATACATCAACCCTGTTTCATCCCAGACAAGCATTGTTTTCGGAGATGTGGACAATGCCACAATATATGCGTATCTTGTAAAGACATCGGGCAATGTGTCAGTAAAATTCTGCTTATCAACGGTATAGAGTCCAGTGGTTTTTACGCCTGCCCATGATGTTACAGCCCCACGCCATGACCCCAATTTGAGTCTTTCGACTTCTGCCATCAATGTATCCGATGCCTTATACATTGCACCAGTGCCACCAGTTATCTGAGTGGATATGATAAGATATGTAGCACCTTCAGGAACAATTAAAACGTATGTACCCGCATCATAAGTGATACCAACCCTGTTGGGTGTCCCAGTTGACGGAACACTTGCCGAATTTTGAAACTGGAAAACATCATCCGTTGTTACTTTCACGTAATCCCCAGATGTGACAGAATATTTAAGGATCACATAGCCCTGTACCTGTGAGCTTAGACCATTATTATTCAGCCTCCACCCTTCAGCACGACCAACTGTCGCACTTGCATCTGATGGAAAAGATGTAATATCAGTTATCAATCCAAATAGATTTTCGCTGTTTATGCCAACATCTACAACGCAATCGTCTAACACACCTTTAATCTCGTCAACTTCTTCCGATAACGTAGATATTTCATCATATACGTGTGCGCTACCGAGTGTAGATACGATTAAATAAGTTGCCCCATCTGGAACTCTTACTGCGTATGTCCCTGTTTCGTAAGTATTTCCTATCCGATAATTTGGCAAATAACTTGGCACAGATGCGGAATTTTGGAATTGAAACCTATCATCGGATATAACTTTAAGGTATTCTCCAGACGTAACGGCATACTTAAGAATCTTGTAGCCTGATGCTTGGCTCGATAAGCCATCGTTATTAGTGTTAAGTCTCCACCCATTGACGATTCCCTGTGCTGTTTTCTCTGTATCTGAAAATAAAAAATAGCCTTTATTTAACTCATTAGTTCCGTCCTTTACGGTAACAAGTTGCTCCTGTGCGTCTGCGTCCCGAAGGACCAGGGTATTCCCATCGTCAAGTACCAGTTTACTAGCTATAATATCCGCCATAAAGATCACCCCCTTACTCTTCTGCTGGTTCTTCAGCAGGCTGCTCTTTGACATGCACCAGGGACTCACGTTTGATTCTGCCCTGTTCAATAGTTCCCATCTCGATGGATTCCAAATCACAGAGCATTTCAGGTTTATCCTTGTCTACTTCTCTGCCCCACATAGCAGCAACCATAAGTCCGTACTGTTTTTCTGCTTCCGCTCTAGTTGTATAAGGATAGTTCTGCGGAGTTTTGCGTTCTCCGTTTTCTGTGTACTGACGAATTACATAGTAATGAAGTGGCATGATTGATTACCCCCTATCAAGTGTGGCACTCAACTGTACCACTCCTGTTTCTACGGTTACTGCATTGAGGATTACATTTATCTCATCCAGAGCATGTTCTGCCCTGTCCGCACTATCAGATGCATCCTGAGCAGCCTGTTCAGCCTGTTCTGCGTATCCCTGGTTGTCACCTATCTGCTCAAGCATCCTGTCATACCAAGACTCAAGCGGTTCAGGAATCTCTGTCTGTGCTGTCAAGGACTTCTGCACGTTCGTCTTGTAGATGACCGTCTTTGCCAGTGCATCATCGACTGTCCATCTGATCTCTGCTCTTCCGAAGCCTTCATATGCTGTGTCCGTCTCATCAATCGTCCACATTAGATTGGTGTTCGTTTGTTCTGTGCTGACGATATACGGAGCAAGATCCTGATTGCGCTGGTGCACAAGCACTGCCGTTCCTTCTCCGAAGTTTTCAATCAGATATCCCAAGTCAAACCAGACCTGCCTGACACCTTTTTCACCTTGCCGTCCAAGCGGAAGGATAGCACCACCGTCTGTGGTTACTGTCGTGATAATCATGATGCATCCCCTTCCTTATGTTAAGCTCAGTGCAACCACGCCGGAGCCTTTATCGGTTGCTGTCAACGATTTTGCGGACGCTGAAATTTCCGATTGCACAAAAGCTGTAGTAGCAACCTGTGTGCTAGATGTTCCACTTGACGCAGTAGGCGCAGTGGGTGTGCCAGTGAATGCCGGAGAATCGAGATTTGCCTTATTATCGTTAAGGTACTTAATATGTCCCATATCTGCGGACCTGATGCGCCACCGGCCACTGGAATACCGGAAGAAAACCACGCCTGGCGCCCACCGACAAATCGGTTGTTCTGACAGGGAATAAAGCGCACCCATTGTAGAGTAATAGATACCTACCTCTCCTGTCTCGTTCACATTCAACTTCGGAGATACGGTGGCATTTCCATCCATGAAACCGATTGCAATAATAACCCCATCCCGCAAGCTAAACCCTTCTGCGTTATCCAGGGTTACAACCTTGACCGCAGTGTTTCTGCTTGTTGTGCATCTTCCTGTCCATACCTTCTGAACAGTATTCGGAACCGCATCAGCTTCCGTCAATAATCTTTTGGAATCGCCTGCTCCGAAAGCGATGTATACTTCCTTGTTATCTGTCGCTACCGCAAATTCTCCGGGTAGCATTTTGTCATCATCGTAGTTTGCCGCATTTCCACGGCGCATCTGGATAGCCATTATCTGCCCTCCAATTCTGCCAATCGAGCTTCAAGAGCATCGACCTTGGCTGAAAGTTCTTGAATTGCTTTGGATAAGTAAGGAACAACAGACAGCAGCCTTATCTGTTTTGTGCTTGGACCATCATCCTGCGGAACATCATACGTTGCACCTGGAATCACTTCTTCCAGCTCCTGTGCGACATATCCGTTGTCTACATGAATTTGACTGCGCTTCCAATCAAACGAACGATGTTGAATTTTGTTTACAACATCAAGCGCAGATACCGTGCTGTCATGGATGTCCGTCTTGAGTTTTTTGTCTGATACATTAAACTCGACTCCATAAAAACTTGATTCAGACCGCACTCTCAAAAACGGTTCCGCCCCTGTGTATTCCACTGCCATGTAATATATGGATTCACCATTTGCACTGGGCGAAGTTGCGATCAGCGTTCCAAGGCGAGATTTTATATCACCTGATGTGACAATAGTGCCGTCTATGGAATCTGCGGATATCGATGCTATTGTATTTTGTACACCGTTTACAGTTTCTTCTAGCTCAATTCCAGAAGACGATAGTATCAGTCGACCAAGATTATCGTTCTCATTTATGCCTTCAATCAGAAAACTGGGTTCAGCATCAACCTCAGTAGAACTTGGATTCAGATTGTCATGAATATAAACTATGCCATCTGGAGTAATCCTCGCATATCGATCTGCTGCACCGTCTCCAATGATCAGACCATCATTGTATAAATAGAATCCGGTGTGTGTGGTATCATTAATGCTCGTCTTGCCATTATAGATACCGTTCTTATTCATTGTGACACGGAGATTACCCTGTGCATCCTTCAGATAGAAGTTGCCGTCCACATTCTTCGTGAGTCCACCAAGGGTTAAGTCTCCGGCTTCGATATAATCAGCATTGATACCGACAGCATATAGACTCTGCATCACAGCAGAACCATCTGCACTTAATGCGCTATTCCATGTCTGACCATAGTCAGAAGATACCATGATAGATCCTGCTGAAATTCGCCAACGTATATCTGACGATGCTAATGTGGAAGCATTACCATACGTATAAATCGTTCCACCAGAGGGATCAGTCTCTGTATACTGATACAGACCTCTAGAAGACGCATACGATGTCAACACACCTATCATTGCTGTTTCAGCATTAGATACCGCTCGTTCCGTAGCGACTCTCTGCACCATTGCCTGAATCTTCTGCGCGCCGGAAAATCTGGCTTTTAGATTTTGCATTGTCGATTCTGCATCACAGCTTATCTGTGTGGCAGCGTTGACAGTGTATGTAACACGGCTCAAGAAACACCCATAAGTGTTTTCGTTTCTGCCAGTGATGATTGCTACATCACCGGCTTCCATTGCCGGATTTTCGACAACTGATGCAGATAACGGACGGAAGCGCATACCATTTATTTTGTTATATAAGAACGTGCATACTGAATCCGCTTTTGCTGTTGTGTCGATAAACGGATTGCCAGTAATCTGGATGATGTACCCTTCCGTCCCTAATGTCTTTGTATATGTTTCAGTGCTATCATCGGCATTAATGTTATCAGTAGGCTCAAGAATAACTGATACACCAGTAATCAATACATCATCGGTATCTACTGATAGGTCATAGGGCGATGGAATAATATGGACACCGGTTCTATCACCAAATGTTCCACCATTTGCAACATCACCAGTATCCCATGGGTTGAAAGAGCCACCGTCCAGTGTCGCACCGTCTGAGTATGGTGTGGTATCCGTATTAAACGTGCCGCCATCATACTGATTAGCGGTGAGCTGACTTGTGTTGTACCAATCAAGTTTTAAACGATACTCGCCCGAAGATGGAACGTATATGATATGAGCGTAATATCCCATTAACTGGCAGCAAGCCGAAACCACATCATGTAATGTCATTGTGTCAAGTTGTGCGGGAGCATAAGTGATTGCAACACCCAACGGGTTTGGCAAAGATGATGCGCTGTTATAAAGATGAACTCCAACTTCAGGATACCAACTGATACCATTAATCAGCCAACCAGGAGTAAGAGCTGAATGCCATATGGATCCTATTGTTGTATCCTTGCATGGTATATCGAATTTGGCCATGTCATCATAGCCAACAAGAGTTACCGTAGCACCGTCATAGGTGTATTCATCGATGTAATACCGTCCTGCATTGACCTTTTCTGCCTGACTGATTGACACGAATGTGCTAGTGGTAATAGTGATCTCATCATGAACAGTAATTGACGTTACATCGCCAGATGTTGACACGGCAGTAATATATGTCCTGCCGAAATCGTGCTCGCCATCAGTGATACCAAAATCAAGCTGCGTATTAACAGTGAACAGTTCAAGTTGCTCCGATGTCAGACCGGTAATTGTAAACTGCGTTCCTTCCGTCACATCTGCATCCGGATGAAGTCCTGCCTTGAGCACTGGACACTCTCCACCAAGCCAGACTACCATTGTTGCTCCACGGAAGTCATATGCTGACAATTCTTCATCCGAATTATCTAAAATGACGGTCATCTTGCCTGTTACGGCGGCACCTACCGTGAACTGCCCATCCACTGATGTACTGGAATCGCGGATTATGCCATTCATCATCACCCTGTCTTCGTGGTACTCAAGAGAACTACCGTCTGTCAGAGTAAGATTTATCCAGGCTCTTGTTACTCTGGATGTGCCGTCTTGAAAACTCTGCGAAAACCCAAGCATACTTAAACCTCAATCAAATTGAACGTGATATTGCTGTACCACCTATGCCCAACAGCGTATGAATATACCGGAGCAGTGCGATCACCGACGTAAAATTTTTTCTTTTCCGTACGGTTGGTAAGCGCATCAAGATATTCGACGGTAAATGTTTCTGCATTTACCGCCTGAAGGACTTCTGATGCGGTTTGAAAATCCACCGCGTTCCAGGTTAATTCCAGTTTTCTTTTCCGCGTAACGAGATTTACGTGCATCTCACCGTTCATATCACGACCGGCATTACTATCTGAGACAGATTGAATCCCCCATTGCAAGGATGAGGGATTCGGAATATACTGCCCATTTATTTTGATAAGTGTCTTTTTTACAGCCATATCTATCACCCTATCGCGACTGCTGTACCGTAGCGTCCGGAAGCCTTTTTCTCGCCCTTCTTAACCGCTCTGTACAGTGTCTCAGAATCAGCCTTGACTGTTACTTCAATTACCGGCGTATTTCCACCACCGTTATTATTGTTGTTGGAAAGAACAACGGATACCGCCCTTGCAACGCCGGTCGAAACCGCTTCAATTATCTGTCCTTCATTGACGACAGCCGGTCTGTTTCCAATGTGACCAACCAACTCAGGTTTTTTCTCGTTCGCGACGAAAAGGTCACCCACATTGGGGAAGCCGCCGTTTTCATACCACGACAGCGAAGAGTTCCAGGACATTGTTCTGTTAGTCCCTGTGCCGTATACGGACGTTGTGAAGTTAAGATGCGGCGTCTTGACGTATGTGCTATACATACCGCTCGCAAACTTATTCATTGCATTCTGTCCGGCGGTCTTCATGTTGCTGTTCAATGTCGTAAAGCTAATCGACTTCCAGATTGCGTTTGTTAAATCGTTAAAACGCACTGAAGCAAAACCTGTCTTGAAGTTTTGTGCAAGATTAGTACCTGCCTGTTTGAATGCTCCAAACTTACCAGTGATCTGCGCCTGCATGTTGGTTACAATTGCGGATATCTCAGATACAAGAAGGTTTCCCTTCTCAGTTAATGCGTTCTGCAATCCATAGATGATGTTCTCGCCATAGCCATAAGAAACCTTAGACGGGCTGTGCTCATCCCATCCTTTGACGATTTCAAGCTGCGGATCCGTAACCATCGTCTTGTTCAACACATTCAGCCAACCCTGTTCCTGATTCTTCATCGAGTTAATAGCACCCTGCACCACGTTGGTACCAAGTGTTTCCGAATTCGTCTTTGCAGTTGTGGCTTCTGTTCCGATTTTCTTGACGAAGTTGGTTACTCCCGTCTTCAAGTTGTCAATAGGTGTCTGTGCATCTTCAGCTTTTGTGCCCATTGTTGTGAACGCTCCACCAAGGACTGCCATCAGCAGTGACTGCCCAAGAGCACCCGCGGCGAATGTTCCGATGCCAGACCACAATAATCCTGTCTTTTCGTCAGCACTCGCAGCCTTTTTGCCTGTCGAATCAAACTCGTCAGCTACATCGCCAATTCCAGTAACATTCTTTGCGGCTTTATCTGCATCTTTAATCGACGTAGTCCAACCATCAACCTGTCCAGTTGTTGTGCTTGTCGTCGTGTTAAAGTTCTGCATGATAAGGTCAAGCAGTTGTGTCTGCTCGCCAGTCAAATTCATCGAACCCGCAACACTACCAAGTGCGGTCTGTAATACCTTTGGATCCACACCCTTTCCTGCGAAGAAATCCGCAAACGCCTTGGCTGCTTCGTCTACTGTAGCATTGCTGTTTTCCAGATCATTGTTAAGTGTGGTTAGCTCTCCGGATATTGAAAGGAAATACTCACTATTGGCGAGTGATTCAATAACGCCGCCCATCTCTGTGAGTTTGCCATTATATCCCTGCGTTTTCTCACCTGCAATCTGTAAAGATTCTCCGGCTTTGACCGCTCCGGCAAACAACGAACCCATAAGAGCACCACTGCTTGTCATTACGGACTTAACAAGCCCGCCAAGAGTCATTGACGTTCCTGATGCTGTGGCTCCTACACTTGCGACTGCCGTTGACGTTGTGGTAGCCGCTGTTGCTGCTGCCGTAGCTGCTTCTCCTGTTCCAAACAACGCAGTTTTGATACCGGTAATTACGCCTGCCGCTTTTTCAGCTCCCTTAATGGTTACTAATGCTGCACCCACTATACCTAATGCTATACCAAGATGTTCTGCCCATTCAGGATCGATGGCATTCAATCCCATTGCTATCAGGTTGAGAGCTACGCCTATGCCAGACAGCACTCCAACGCCAATATCAGCCAAGGCACCCATGGCTCCTGTGAAACCTTCCATAAATCCTGCGACAAACTGAGATCCAATTTTGAAAATGCCATCCAAACCGCTCTTTAGCGATTCAAAATCAATTTCTCCTGCAATGTCATTTATCGTAGTCTTTAATCCAGTGATAGCGTTTGATATCGGTGTGCCATCAAACAAGCCGGCTGCAAAATCCAATGCGCCGTTGATTGCTGTCATTACCACAGTTCCAAACTGTTGGAGCAGTGCATCCCACTCAATATTCGACAGCATTCCGGCAATCTTGGCACCGACTTGCATCCAGTTTACGCCGCCGATAGCGTTACCGATGGATTTCAGCGCACCAAGTGCTAGTTTATTAAAGGTATCTGCTGTAAGGTCAGCATCCCAATCAAGGAAGAACCTGTTAATAGCAGCCGCAATCGAATCTCCAAATTCCTCAAAATCGAAAGTTTCTCCGAAGTTGTTGAGGAAGTGCAGCGCAGTGTTTAACGCTTTTGCGATGGCTGAACCGACCTCTGAGAATGTCTTCTCGTTAATCGTTCCGTTGAGGAATGTTGCTAGTCCTGTGCCGAACGTGTCTGCTGCTACATATACTTTCTTTTCCCATTCGATACCGCCAAGAGCCATCCTGACGAATGTCGAAACTCTGGTGCCGATATTCCCCCATTCGATATCCTGTCCTGCCGCAATGATCGTATCTGCAAGCCCATTAATCGACTTATAGAAAACGCTTGCCGCGAGTCCGAAATCAAAATCCTTGAAGAACCTATTGATTCCCGCCGCAAGCGACCGACCGAGATTATCGAAGTTGAACCTGTCAAGGAATGCATCACCTGCATTAAGTACGGTATTGATTGCCCCTGCAATCGTACCGCCAAGAGCACTGAAAAGCTCAGGCTTGATAAGTCCGTTCAGGAAGGAAGCAAGACCAGTCCCGAAGTTTCTTGCCTTTTCGTAGATCTTGTTCCATTGAATGCTCTCCATCGCTTTGGTGAGCGTGTTGCTGATATAGCTTCCAAGCTCAAACAGAGTATTTATATCGCTCTTATAATCCTCAAGCCAACTCTTTGTCTTGACCATCTGGAAGTCAGCACCTGTGCCGTCTCCAACACCTGCCGTACCGCCTGAACCACTACCAGAACCGCCTGCTCCACCGCCGGAATTGCCAGAAGACTTAGTAGGATCATTCAATTTATTCAGTTCGTCGAATCCTAGTACGGTATTTTTGTACTCTTCTGCCGCCTTAGTAGCATTGCCGATACCGTCAGCCGCATCATTGCCGGAAGTCCCCGCATTATCTAATCCTTCAGAGAGCGTATCATACGCATCTGCTGCGTTAGATGCCGGAGTATGCAGTATCTTCCAACCGAATATCTTACCGAGCGCATTCCCAATCGTTTCTGCGAACGATATGACCGCTCCCATGGCTTTATTCAACCAGGATATAAGTGGTTTGAAAGCATTGATCAGTGTACCGCCGATTACACCGCCAAGTGCCTGGAAGTTCTGTTTGAGAAGTCTCACCTGATTCGCCCATGTCTGTGACGTTCTGGCGAAGTCTCCCTGAATCGTGTTAGTCTGAGCCATGACGTACTGATATCTCAGCATCGTCTTCTCTGCCTGAGACATTGAAGCAATCTTCGCATCAATGCCCTGCTTGTTAGCCCATTCCTGAAGTGTTGCCTGTGTAAGATCAAGACCATACTGTCTCAGCGGTCTTGTCTGTCCGGTATAGACTGCATTCAGTGCTTCAGCAACCGTACTCTGTTCTACGTTGTAGAAGGATGCCATGTCTGCAGCAAGCATTGTAAGTCTCGCTGACATGTTGCCCATGCCATCTCCGACCTGTGCGTAGCCATCGGTCATCTTGCCGGTCAGGTTTGCGTTCGCTTTTGCAATCTGACCAGTTGTGATACCCATGGCATTTCCCATTGCCTGGTATCTACTTGCAATCTGCTTGAAAGTCAGCTCCGACATGCCAAGAGTCTGTCTTGCTGTTGCGGCATATCCTTCAATAGCTTTCGTTCCTTCCGTACCGAAGGAATTCTCAACGACGTTCTGTACTTCAGTCAGATCGGAAGCGAACTCTACTGCATCCTTGCCCCAATTGAACAGTGTGCGGATTCCGTAGAACCCAAGTGCTACCTGAAGCAGATTTTTAAGGCTGAGTGTGGCTTTCTGGATGTGGTTGCTTCCACTCCCAATCGACTTGAAACCGGAAACGATTTTTGATGCGCCGGATCCGATTCCCTTTACCAGATTTCCGCAAGCACTAATCAGTTTTTTGAACGCTTCAAGCACTTTATTGGAATGCGTGCTTACATTCTGGAACGTCTTAGCTGTCCGCTCTCCCGTATCATTAACAGCACTTAACGACTTGGATACCTGTCCACCAACACTGCCGATTCTGCGTCCCGTGGTAGCGAGTGCTGTAAACGCTTCCACCATACGAATGGTAGTGTCGCTTATATCCGGAGCCTGTGCCATCTGGTCGAAGAAATCTCTGACTGTAGCGGTTACTGCAGGCAGATTAGTTGCCGCCGTTGCCGCTTTCTCGCCGCTCGTTGCAAGCCGCGCAAAGGCGTTTAAAACGCGTTCTGTCGTCGCATCGATATTTGCTCCAGATATGTTGTCGAAGGCTTCTCTGAGCCTGTTACCAAGCTCTGGCAAGGCTTGTGCTGCGGTATTCATTACGTCGCCGGCATTGGCGAGTCTGACCAGAGCGGAAACCATTTTTGCGATAGGAGAAGCCACATCTCCCATGCTCGACAGGCTCGATACCGTATTTGTTATTTCAGCAAACCGCTCCGCATCAAACTTCTTAAGGTCTACGCTTGTCAGCCGCGTAAGAGCGTTAACAACATTGTTGATGGAATTGCTGTTATTGAGAGCCGTATGTACATTCATCAAAGACTGGAACAGTCTCTCATACGCTTCGGAGATTGCCGGAAGTTTGCCGGCGTTTACACTCTGCAGTTCCTTGGATACGCTATCTGTAATGCTCTGCTTATTAACCTTAAGATTAACTTCTACAGGTGCATATTCGGCTTTAGAAGCCTTGTATATCGCGTTCCTGATATCACGGACAATCTTATCCTGGTTAACCTCTACATCCAGATTAAGCTCGTGAGATGCGATCTTCATCGCATTTTCAAAACCGTCACGAATTCCGGTCATCGACTTGTCAATAGAGTCAAGCACAGACCCCTGGATAAGACCTTCCGCAGCATCTGCAACACGAGCATCCTTTATGTCAGAGATCTTGGAACGTATTTTGTCCATGCCCTCTGCCACTCGGTCAGTGACGAACGATGTGGTACCGGCAAAGGCTTCTAGTATCCGTTCCTCGTCTCCGACCTGCTGAGAAATAACGCTGCCGTCTTTTCGAATAATGTCCGCGATTGCGCCAAAAGAATTCTCAATAACATCAGCCGCGTTCTTAAATCTATCCCCATCAAAGCCACTAGCAAACTCTGCCGTCATTGCATTTACGGCTTCTTTCATTGCCGTTTTTGCCTGACCGGTCAGTTTGTACGTGTCTATAAGCTGTTTTGCTATCTTGTCAGAATCGACTTTTGCATCGTCTGTGGCTTTCTCAAGTGCCCACTGGATCTGAGATGCGCTCTTCGGAGCATTTACCGCGATATCAATGTCAACCTTCTTCGTGAGATTATTAAGATTGATTTTGCTTAACGCAGTGAGCTGCGTGATAAGCGATCCGAAATCAGGAATTCTGATTGCTGCTACTGCTTTGAATGCCGCAGCCAGTCTACCGGCTTCTTTTGCTGCCGACCTATATGCTGTCGATGTGCGATTCAGGGTCGTAGCGACATTCCCAAGTTTTTGATAGAGACCATCTATCTCGCTCGCGGCAGCTTTCGCCTGTGCCTGTATAGCTATCTCTAAGCTGTCTATTTCCATGCCCATGGTACGCACCACCTATCTTTGTGAAGTAATGGTGCTCATTGGCTCTCAGTGTTATTTGAATCGACGCTTGGGTTGATTTCCCTTGCTTCGCCATCTATTACGGCAGGCTTTAAATTTTTGTGTTCTGCGTTGAATGTCATCGCAAAAATCTTAAACCGCTCTACATCATCCAATACGTAGGCTTCTTCCTCAGTATCGTCTTCTACCTGCATCATGTAGTACGGCTGTCTTGGATATTTTGTCTTCTTGCTGAAGTTTGCACCTATTGAAGCCGCCATGTACTGTCCAAAAACCCATCCATCAAAGTGGGTATCCTCTTGCAGTTTCTCCATCCGCAACTTCATAAATGGCTGATACCGCAATACAAGTTTTGGATTTAGCGAATAAAACTCATGCATCGGAATTCCATACCGCACGCCGATCGGTACCCACACATGGTTTATGACTTCTGTGAGACTGCGGTATTCCCGTTGTGGTTTCTGTTTTTGTTCGTTTTCTTCTTCCGATGATCCGGGAACTCGCGGACGGTCTGATTCTGGCGGTTCCCTTTGGAAAAACCCGAATCATTGAGCGCGGTCGTAATAGCCGTAAGAAGGTCGGTAATATTACCGCCGGCTTCAAGATGCGCCTGAATCTCAGCACTCGCTTCCTGTGGCGTGCAGCCAATAATCCATGCCGCAAAAGCTCTCAGCATTGTAGCGATTTTCGGATTCCGGTCATTCATAGCCAGAAGAGAAATGCCGTTTTCCTCAAGCTGACAGACTGTATCGAAATCGAGTTTCGGTACGTCGTAAGTCTTACCATTAATGTTCACAGAACTCATAAACTGTTCCTCTCTTTCGTGGGAATCTGGTAATAAAAAAGGGAGCATATCATAATCAACACGCTCCCTTTATAAAAATTGTTTGGTTGTTAGTTACGATCAGACTCAGGATGCTGCGAACGTGATCGCACTGGACGGGGTGACAGTGATAGTCATCTCGCGGACTGCGTTGACGTCGCCGCCGTTGACGTATACGTCATGCTGACCGGTCCAGGTGAACTTGCCCTGAGCACCAGCATCGCCCATCTCAAGAGCATAATACTGCTCAGTGTTGGCGCTAGCCTTAACTGCCGCATATGCTTCCGGAGTGTAGTTTGCGGTGAACTCCATGCTATCCATTGATTTTACGCCAGGCACGAATGTCTGCTGATCGTCCTCAAGGTCGGTCGTTTCCAGATTGTCCGGGGCTGCGCCGAGATCGGGATAGGATTTGATTTTGCAAAGCTGAGCGAGCGATCCTGCCGCTGAGCCCGCCTTAAGAACTGTGTTAATTGTTGAATAAGCCTTTGCTGCTCCAGCCATAAAAAGCCTCCTTCGGGTGCAATCGGGTGCTCGACGGCTCTCTATGATTTTATGATTCTATTTAATAAAAAGGGACTGTGCCCATTTTACTGAGATTATGTTGACTCAAACTTTGGAATGTCGTCAACGCTTCCGATAAATCTACGGAATCTTGCTGATAATCGGTAAATCTTTGTGTCTGACATGTTGAGTATTGGTTCTGCGCCAAACGTCCTTACATAGCCCATGTCACGCATAGCATCACAAGCAATTCCCATCACTTTCCTCGATTCGGTCATGCTCTGGTTTGAAAATGATTGTATCTGAATGACGGAGTACACACCGTTTTCCGAGTTTTCCAAATCGCGTGCCGCATCTGCATTGTCAATCTGCTCAACCGCTATTGCCGGAAACCGTGCCGGCATGTAGCTCGTGGTGTTTGTGACCTTTTTAATTGTATCGCCGCCCGCCGTGACGAGATTCGTCATGACTCTGTTCCATACATCAATCATGTTCCAAACACCTCTTTCGCTATGGTTGCAATTTGGTCGTAGATCTCCATCTGAGCTTTAAACATTGGCATTGTCGGAGATACGCCGTAGGAGTGATGCCAAACACCATCAACTGTCTGGTACCACCATCCTTCCGGATCCTCTGCGTGTGTCTGTCCAGGGAACGTGCCTGTTCCCATGCCAAACTCTTCTGCACGAGCGTTGTTTGCTCGTAAACCAGATCCGAATTCTGCCATCAATATCGGAGATACGTCTGCTTCCTTGACACCACTTTTGGTCATCCACTGCGAATGAATGAGTCCAGTGTTTGTGGCATACAGTATCGTCTTTGCTCCGTATCGCTGTGGGTCTGTTTCCATTGAGAACATGACGTATTTATCATACTCGCCAAGATTTTGCTGTCCGACAAGGATCCCCGCCGCCGCAAGCCGCTCTGTGAAAAGACTGCATTTTTCAATCAATCTCTTCTTATAGTCCATGAGCTGACGCTGCATCTTTTTGATGCTTGACGCAGACAGTGTACCGCTTATGCGAGTCGCCATAGCATCACCTGCCTGCCATACGCTTGATTGCGTATTTCATGTGATACAGACCTCTTGCTACGGCAGTTACGGCATATTGGGCTGTCTCAGGATCTGTGTATCCTTCTCCGTCAAGCACTGGCTGTTCTGTCCAGACGTATGAATGCTCATCTATCGGAAGATCCATCTGTGCTGTGCTTATAATCAGAGCATATTCGACGTTTGCGCCAAAGTAGTCCACCGACGCACCGGTTCCAGTGAATCCCTGCGTACCTCTCGTAGCGGACAGGTTTGCATGGAATTCAACCGGTTTGACAAGCGCAGGAACTTCGTTGCCAGTATAATCGCCGTACTCATCCACTTCCTTGGTGGCTTCCTGAAAAGTGGCGTACCACATCTTACGATTATTTCTGATAAGATCACGCATTTACGCCACCCCCATCAGACAACTTCGCAGTACGGAACAACATCCGGCAGATATACCGGAAATGCTTCGTTAGCCCAATATCTCGATACCTGGTTGTCAATCAGAGCAGACTGTCCTTCGGCACCGACCTTGCCAAGAATAGCCGGAATTACCTGTGTGGCTACTACCGACTTTTTGTTGCTGAAGTATCTCTCCACATCTGCGGCGATTACTTCTTCTCCTGTGCCGGCAGGATACCGTCTCTGCTGCTTGTATGACTCGATTACCGACTGAACAAGAAGAGACAGAAAGTCTGAATCTACAGTCTCGCCGGTATATTTAAGATATGTCTGGACTGCCGCCAAAATTTCTGTCTCCATCTCATTACCTCGCTTATGCTTCTTCAGCAGTCTCCGCTTTGGTTCTGCGTCTCCGTCTCTTCGGCTCTTCGCTGACCTGCGGTTCGTTGACTACTTCTTCCGCTTCCACTCTCGTGTATCCGTTTTTTTCGAACACGGAAGCCTGCAGCTCACTACAGACTTCCATAGTAACTCCGTCTCTCTGTAAGGTGATCACGTTATATACCCCCTATCAGGTAGTAGCGTCCTTGACAACAGCGATAGCATTAGCCTTGTTGTTGAGAATGAACGCGTCGTAGCGGATGCGACCTTCAACAAGCCAACCGTTGATTCCAGGTGGATCCTGATGGATCTTGTAGTCCTGCAGCTTAACCGGTGACGGCATTACTGTGTTGTTGGTCAGGATGCAGTGAGTCTTTGCCGGGAAGTAGGAAGTCGGAGCCTTGATGATGTAAACGCCATCGATTTCGCCGACAACGCCGGTGATTGCGATCTCCTGAGCCATGTCGCCCTTCTTGATGAAGTTATCAGAGAGCTTGATGTAGTTCAGGAATTTCGGAGTAACGATTGCAAAACGTCCACCCTGCGGTACCTTTGCGTCATCCAGTTTCTCCTGTGCACCAAGGAATCTGGCGTATGCATTGGCAGCAGAAACGTCAGCAGTTGCGTCAACATTTGCCACCGGTGCGCCGGAAACAAGTGCTGCGATCCTGTAGGTATCCAGTTCCGGAATAACTACTTCATCGATCTGTCTGCGAAGAGCACGACCTGCTTCCATGACCATCATGGTGTCGTCGTGATTCTTGCGATCAATCGTGAAGGTAAAGGATCTGTCCTGCGTCAGGGTCATTTCCTGAATGTCGTTCTGCAGCTCTGCCGGAGTGCCATATCTGGAAGTGCCGGTCATGCTGTAGTTATTCATAGCTGCGGTCGGGATCGTGTATACCGCTACGGTAGAAACGCCTACCCAATCATATTCGTTGTTTGTAAGTCCGGAAGTAACCGGAGCGATGCTGAATCTCTCGTCAACAATCGGAGAATATTTTTCCGCATAATTGAATCCAAGTGCCATTGTGAATTCCTCCTGAAATGTGGTTTATGACTTGTTAAATCCTGCGAGAAATGGATCCTTTTCTCCCTCTCCCTCTCCGTGACCGGCGTTAACATCTGGTCTGGATTTGAGCCATTCTGCTTCTTTTTCCTTGAGCAGCGACGCGGTATGCTGCGACTGGATCTTTGCGAGTTCTTCCATATCTCCGGCTACTTCGGCTTCGGCAGCTTGTCTGGCATGTTCGGCGTTCATACCAAGTGTGAGATATCTCTCTCTGGCTTCGCTGCGTCGCTTGTAATCCTCAAGATCCTTAATATGTGCCTGAATAGCTTCGTCGCGTTCGCGTTTGGCTTCCTCTTCCTGCTCGGAAGCAGTCATCTTTGCCCGGAGCTGCTTAGTCAGCTCACCGTTGTTGTGCAGGGCTTTATCGAGAGCCGTTTTGTTCTTCGCATTCTCTGCTTTCAGCTTCGCGATCTCAGCCATCATGGACTCGACAGAAACATCGTTCTGTTCTTCGTTCTGATTCTTCTGCCCATCAATCTGTTCGAGGTTTTTGTTTTCTTCTGCCATTTCTCTCCTTGTGTTTTAGACTCTTCTCTGAGCATATGTTTTGTGTTTTTATGGCTTCTCTGCCATGGTCATTTTCGTGCTTTTACGTCATCTCCGACGGAGCGTTTAGCCCGCTCACGGCATATAAAAAGAAACCGACAAGCCAGTGACTTATCGATTCCTCAATATCGAATATTATGAATATGTCGCGGAACATCGACAGTTGACGATATTTCCACCAGATGCGCCAAGCGACTCATCGTGCGGAAACATCATAAACTCTCCATCAACATCGAACGGCTCAGTGATTGGTTTTGTCACGCCATTCATTTCTCTGTGCCAGTCTCTCGTGGTTTTGTCTATGATTGTGTGCCATGTCTTGTTCTTCTTGCCGGCTCTCAATGCTTCCTCAAACTCCGCATCGTTCCACATGGAATTTGCTTCGTTCTCCGCAATCATAATTGCTCTGTCTATCGAGAAGTTGAACGGATTTTCAGGATCTGTAAGCATTGTGTTAACCACGCCGTTAATCGTGTTTGGCACATGCACTTCTCTGTAGTAATCGCTTACTGCAGCTCCTGCAAGGATATCCCTGTACGCATCCTGTGCTTCTGCTATCGCATCAGTGTATGCATACGACTCTTCTGTATACAGGTAGAACACAAGCGAAAGCAGTACCTTGAATACGTCTTCCAGTTTCTCCGCTGTATCTACTCGCTGTTCCTTCTGTTCCTCTGACAGGTACATGTCTCCGAAGTATTCTTCGTAATCCATCGACCGCCTGTCATGTGATGCGTCATACAGTGTATTTAACTGGTCAAAACTCAGCCCCTGGTACCGGTCTTCTGCAAACTCTTTCAGGATGCCCTTCTCAGCCATTTGCATCACCGTTCCTATCTGTGTTCATTCCATCAAGGATGGGGCTGTTTCCGGTCTGATCAGTGTTGTCAGCCATCTCTCGCTTATCTGACTGCGCCGGCTGTGTAGAAGTCTCTTCTTTCTTGATCAGCGACTCCTGCAGTTTCTCTATCATCTCACGACTATCGTTCCACGCCTGTGCTACATCGGGGAACAAGTCGACTGTTTGCATAGCCACGCGACCGTTGACTCCAGATTTGATCATAGCGATCATTGAATTGGTCTTCGTACCAAGGTCGTAAGTCTTCAGCCGCGTGAACTTTGGTACCACATCTGACAGTTTGAGTTTGAGCACCGGACTTCCTTCGAACCAATTACTACGAAGCTCGATTGCCGCAAGCTCAAGCTCTAAAACCATCATCTTCGAACGACGGATTATCTGCTCTTCCTTAAGCGCGGAATTCTCTGCCGCCGACCAACCAGAAGATAAGCTCATGGCATTTGCCGTAGAACCACCGCCCGGATCCGTCTGGAGCGGGACGTAACACTTCTGGAGAATGGTGTTTCTTTTGCTTTCGATGTTCGCCTGAACGCCGCCATAATCGAACGTGCTCGACAATGGCTGTATCAGCGGCTTCTGACCGTTTGCCAGTGTCTTCGTCATTATCCACTGACCGGATTTTGCCGACTGCGTATTGCCGTTTGCATCCTTCGGAAATTCGAAGTCGTTGCCCCACCAGATTTCCTGCGTATTCTGCGCTACGCTGTTCGCAAAATCGGAAACCTCGATATTTAACGCATCCATGTCCGGGATCTGCCGCTCAAAGCAGCCCATGCGGTCATAGGCGCGAACAAACTCGACGACCGGAACCTTCTTCAGCGGGTTTTTCTCTCCGCGGTAATTAGGGCGATTGTCGTTGAACGACCACTCTTCCTTTGTGGGAATACCGTTCTCGATCTTTATGATGTTCTTTATCTCGTAACGAGAATCTTCTGTGATGCATGTATAATACGTGTTACCATTACTTAGTCTCCGGAAGGTAACACCCATCATCGGAGTCTCAGCGATGTTGTTCCTATACACCACAAAAGCATAAAGTGGATTAGGCACAAACAGGTCAAAAGCAGAACGATCGTCATTCTCACGCTTAACATCGACCATCTGATAGCCGATGCCGCAGATTTCGATATAACGTGCGAGCTCCTGGTCTTTTGCAAACGCGGACTCGGCATCATTCATCTCATTCAGGATGGATACAGCATCGTCGTCGCTCTCCGGCTTATTGCCGCTCATATCACGGTTTCCACGCTGCACATACGTGATTGGGTTGCCCCAATTGTATCCGAGTTTGAACTCTGTGACCTGGTTGGCGATATTATCAACGACTTCAATGTCGATATCTTCACGAATGACCTTTTTGCGTTTTAGCGGCTGTATACCCTTCTCATACTTGAGAAGATATGCCATAGACGCCGCATTCTGATTGTGGAGCAAGACCGCATCCTGCAGCACGCTAATTACATTGTCATACGTGATCCTGTCAACATCTGTATAGATACGTTTACGTCCAAGCAGCTCGATATTCTCTTTTTCGTATGCACCGCTGATCATATTACCACCGCCTGTCCGTATTCCAACTCGCTTTCGGAATAAACTCTATCTCGTTTTTCTCCGCATCGTACTTGTTGAGCGTGCCGCACCGAGAGCATTTGATTTCTGCGCTTCCTGCGACACGACCTAGCAACTTCCTGCAATGACCGCATCGAAGTTCGATTTTCTTCATCCTTGCTCTCTCCTGCAATCAAAAAGACCGCCACCAGAGCGGGTAACGGTCTTGAAATCACTATTTGCAAAAAGGCGTTCTGCTTTTAGCCTTCGCCTCATTGTAATCGTAGCATAAAAAATCGTGACATGTGGGACACTTTTTAGTTTTTGACAGTTTCTTTTTGGTTTTCTTTCTCGATATATCGATAAAACATCTTTTTTACGGCGTCTTCCGAGTATCCGGCACCAAATCTGCTTGCCACTTCGTCCCATTGCAGGTTTTCAATGTACCGAAGCCGCACGATCATCCTGATCGGACTGTTATTTGGGATCGACCAGAGAAATGCTTCTATCTCGTTTATCTGAGCCAGTATCCGGTTATTTAAAAGCTCCAGATGTTTCTTCCGGATCCGCAGAAGCCCACGCCGGATCTCTATGTCATCGTTAGGGAATCCTTCGATCACGAACCGCTGAATGCCGCCAAAGCCGCCCTTGACGGAATCGATAACCGTACCTTCACTCTCCATCTTGGCGATTCTCTTCTCAAGACGTTCGATACTGGTTTCTATTTCTTCTCGCTCTTTCAACAGGCTCGTATATTGTGACAGCAGTTCTTTAGTGACCATCAATATCTCCATTACATCGCTTGTTACGTGATATCTTATTTGCCTACATTGCAATATTCATTATGCTTGCGACCTGAGATTCTCCGTCGGCACCTTCATGTATAGCCAACATCGTAACCATATCAGGCGCATCGTCATGTGCGTTCTTTGATAACTGACTGTATGACGTCAATGCCGCCATAAACTGCCCGTACTCGCTGTTCGTCAGATAGCCATCAGGATTGTCTGCAGAACGCGGCTCCATAAACAGCACATGCTGAATTACCCACTTGCTATTTACGATGATTCTGGTTTCCTTGTTTGCCGTCGAGTATTTCTTCTCGATGACACACCTGCCGCCACGCTTATCGATAATCTTCTGGATCTCATCGCCGGTACGCACACCTTCCTTGTTCGACTCTATCTGGCATATCTGCACATCATTCCTGACAAGGCAGTCAGCATTCAGATCATCCAACAGGTAAGGATCGATATTCCGGTAAACCGTATCCGTCAGGTAGTAATCCGCTCCGTACTGCACGAAGACGCCCAAAGTGTTGTAGTCGCTGCCGGTACCCTTCGGATCCAGAAATGCCCACACTGCATCCGGAGTCTTGTCTGGCGGCAGCTTCTTGAATCTCCGCAGCATATCCGGCTCAAACAGCAGTCCTTCACGCTCAATCGGCTCGTTTTTGTACAGGCACTTATATGTGACGTCGTCCAGGGAATTCTGTATATCCTCAAAGTACGTCTCGTCAAAGCCTACACCGTACTCGTAGTTCCAGTTGCTAAGTCCAGTCTCAGGATCTATATCCGGATATGCTATAAACTCGCACCTGTCACTGTTGCCGTACTGCTTCTGCAGTCTGCCGATAACATCCCATACCGACCATCGAGTCGCTATATGCAGCTCTTTTACACGCCTGCCGTGCCTGCCGCCCTTCTTTCTGGTCTTCAGGTCTGTGTTGTACTTCTGCCAGAGCTTGTCAAGACGGATCTTCGACAGTGCTTCTTCAATGCCCGAACACAAGTCATCGCAGTACAAAAGCCCATCAGCACGAGTAACACCTGTTTGTGATGCGCCTATAGCCCTGAAGGTGATGCTTTTGAACGGTTTAAACTTATTAAGGTTTATCGTCTCTTCTTTGGCGTTAATATCCTGTATCTCGACAGTAGGGAAGATTTCACGCCACGCATATTCGGCTACCTGTCCCTGTTTCAGATCTGTTCCCAAGATATTGCAGATGACGTCATACACCATCCTTGTAACATGACCGGAGTGCGACGAAAACAGGTTACATGCATCAGGATCCCATCCAATCCAACCAGACAAGAACATCTCAGCTAGAGTCGTTTTACCGGTACCGGGGGGAAAAGACAATGAGAGTATGTCTATCTCATCGTCAATCAGACGCTGCAATGCGTCAATGATTCCCAATTTCCTCAACTGTTTTCTACGCGGCAGGTAAAAACGACTCTCAGGCTCCCTGTATCGCTCCAGATATATCAGATAGCTGTCAAGATCACGGTTTTGCGCCAGAAACAGCATCGCCTGCCAGTATAGCTCCTGAAATGACGGGTCTGTCCGTACCATCAGGGCACAGCGATTTTTCACGACCTGCATCTCGTGCTTGGCTTTATCGATATCGTCGTCATTGATAGCGATCGCCATGTCGTACAGCATCTGCAGATTCTTCAGCTCTGACAAGTCGAGTGTATGTAGTTTTTTGATTATTTGGAGATTTTGTTCGAGCGTAGTCATCGTTTATCGCCTGAAGATTGTGGTTTATTCGAAAGTGATGGTGTGGATTTGCACCACACATGAGTCGATATCTACTCACATCGCGGGAGTTGAACCACTAGCCTGATTCCGCAGTGTTTACTCTGTCAGGCTCTGAGTAGCTTTGCGCGGCTACCTATTTCGCCACATCACATATTTGGGAATGGTGCAGATATTGTTGTTCGGCTTCTACACCACGACCTGACACATCTGGGGAGTGCGTTTCGGTCAGCCTTAGACATGGATTTTGTGTACATCGGTTAATCGGAGTGAACAATATGACAATGCAGCCAATAAGGGTTTTTCCAGTCTATAAGAGGTATGGTATGGTAAAAAAAGTTACCATCTGAGGAATGTGTGTATGGTGAATATATGTACCATCTAGCTTAAAATCTACCGTGTTGCGGTATCTACCTACAGTCCACCAAGGCAGGAAATCATTGGGGTTTCTTGCTACGAGTTAGTCTTGACTAACCTTTATATCCACAGGAAAATCACGCTTCCTGCTATCGTCAGTGCCATCCATGTAAATCCAACAATCGATGCTCGGTCTTTCTCCTGATTCCAGTTAAGTCCGCTAGAAAAATATCCCAAACATGCAATCATGATCAGATTTGAAACAGTAATTATGTACCTGATTGTTGTTAATAGTGCATTCATCAAACAAGCCTTTTTATATTTTGGGAGAAAAAATCGTTACGCGAATCTGAATTGCCCATCTAAGTCTTGACCGATCGCTTTAAACTCAGGTATTCGCCTATCCACATTCATGGTCTTTATATCGGAGAATCTGTAACTTCCACCTTCTCTACGAGCATAGACAACATTGTCATTTAAGCCCGTATCATGAAAATAGATAAGCCTTATAGATGAGTCTGGCATTTCAATCTGCCCCACAACCAGTCTTTCGTTAAACGGTCTTCTGGAATTAGTCGCTGCGATATCAAGGGTATTCCTAACCTTCTTGTATCCACGTACAGCGCACCATTTCTTGTACTGCACCGACGCAATAACTGTATGTTGGGCAATCTTCATCATCTCGGAACACTTCCTGTTTCCAATCTGCCCGTCTGCCCATTTATCGAGAGCTTTGAACGCGACTCTATCAGATACGTTTGAGTTCCTTCCACCGTTAATTTTTCCATTCCTGAATTCTTTTATGTGCCTACCGTTATGTGCAACTTTATGGCATCTGTTACACAGCGGCACTATGTTACTCAGCCTATTTGTTCCACCAAGATGCAAGGGAACTATGTGGTGATATTCGATGTTATCCTTTTCTCCGCAGTTAACGCATACAGCTCCAAGCATATTGGCGAGCGTACCGTTATCGCGTAGGCGATTATACTCTTCTCTTAGATCATGTTCATTCATACAGAGCCTTTTTTGAACTTTCGGTACTCGCTGGGTTAACTTACCGCCAGGACGGGTCGATTATAGACCCCCGCCCGGGTGTCTGTGGTTCCCGGTGTTTCCGGTCGCCTGCCGTTGTTGGTGCTCTTGAATTGTTCAAATTCGATACACAATTAATACAATATTATAGATCTATATAATAAACCTACGTTTTTTCTATAGCCTAAATAAAAGAATGCTGTATTTATGCGGGTTTGCGGGGTGTGTGAATTGTAGTGAATTGTGCGGCGTCTTTTAGTATGTTGTGCGGCTAGTATTGTCTGACTATTTCTCTATATAGTCTGCATCTAATGGTATGTCTCGCTCTATTTGTTTAGCTACTTCCTCGGGTGTCATAGTTGCCGCCGGTGCCGGTGCTGCAGATACTTCTATCTGTTGTGTATCTGTTAGTCCGTCATAGTTCTTACCCATAAAGATGTATGTAACCGGGTTTATCTTTCCGTTAAGTGCTAAATTCTCACGGTATGCACCTATTGCGCGGTTAGCTTTTTTTAACATGTCGATTGCCGCGGGGCTTACTTTGCTTTTATTCTTCCCTCTTATAACGTCGTTATAATCCTGTCTCGACATACCTAGCGCGGCGTATAAGCCCAAATTTCCCGGTCTAACGTGATTCCTTTTACATGACTCGAAATAGTTAATTATAGCCTGCTGTACTTCTTCCGGTTTATGTAAATCCGGTGTTGGTGCCTTGAATGTATCTAGCGCGTTCTGTATCGCGTTGTTTATTAATTCCGGTGAAGCGTCCGCTCCGGCGTTCTGCAAGTTATTATTGCGGTATCCTGCCATGTTATGCACCTATTAACCTGTCTTTGAGTTGTGTTACATAATATAGATTTTTATAGGCTTGTCAAGGGGTTTATTTGCCTTTGTACGGCTTTAAATGGTGCCGCGTGTGTTCTTGTATGGGCTAGCGTGCTGCGGGGCTTTTAAAAGGCATATAAAGCGTTACGCAATATATACTTTCTCTGTCAATCAAGGCGCAATAATTCCGGCTGTATCTCCGTCCGGTTGCGTATCGTTTCCGGATCCGCGATAAACTTCTGCTTTTCCTGTCCTGGTTGACTAAAAAAACAAAAGGGAATTTTTTTTCGCGGTATTCTTTTAAAAAGCGAAAAAACACATAATATATATATTATTTACTTTTTTATATTCCACAATAATTTTATATAAAAATATTCCCTTTATTCCCTAACACTATTAAATAAAGGATTTTTTTGGGGATTTATACTTCCCTAAGCGCTCCCTTTTGCCGGTGGGTTTTCCCTTGTTCTTAAAAAGAAAATTAATAATAAAAAAGAATTAGCACTCTAAAAATTTAAGTGCTAATTCAAAAAATGCTTTAGGGAACATTTTTAAAAGTCATTTTTCCCTGACTGATATATATTTTTGGCAATTAAATTATATTAATTCTGATTTTTATTTTTTCGCCGGTTTTTTACGTTTTCCGGGCTTCTTTTTTGGCTTGTCAGATATCCAAATACAAGTTCTGCCATAATAAAAATATGTGGGGTAACCGGCGCGGTTAGCTGCAATCAAAAAGTATTTTTGATATATCGGCGTTTTGTTTTTAGATATACAGTATTTATCATATATTCTATAAACGTCCTGCAGGTATACAAAAGGAAAATGACCTTTTGCGGCTTCAATGCATTTTTTTATAGTTTCGTCCGGAATGCACTTCGCGATTTTTTTATTTTCTTCAGATTGTTTGTCATACTGCCGCTGGGCTTCCGTTTTGTTTGTGTCCGTCGCCGCGTTTATGTCTTCCGTGGATCCCGTCGGCGTCTCTGTATCTGATTGAATGTTTAGGGCGTCTTCAATGGCTTTTATTCGCTTTTCTAGCGCGTCAATTCTCAATTCTAATAATTGGCTTGTCATATGGTTTTTAATCCTTTCTGTGTGGCTTTTTAGGCGTTGTGTGAGTTAGTTCTTAATTATTGATAATAGTATAATATCATTTGTACTGATTAATCCGAAGCGGTAAAAATAAACGAATAACAAAAAATATCCCGCCGCGGGTCCGGTGGGATCCTGGGCGGGCGTTGTTTATTCGTTTTGTAATGTGTCCAGCTTGCTATAGAATGCATCATGTATAAAAATCCTTGTATCCTGTGCGGCTGCTGCGCATTCTGTCGGGCTATAGATAACTCTAGGGGTGCGCGTGGGTTTCCATGGGTTCCGATATTCCTGAATCAATGCGGCTCGGATTGCTTCTTGTATGCGTTTATGCTCATTCCATGTATATCTGTCAAGCTCGCCGGGCTCCGTTTCCGCTGCGGCTGCATATTCTGCAAGGGCTTTATATATTTTGCGGGTCGCCGGGCTGCTGTAGTAGAAGCCGCCTTTATCCGGTGTTCTGATTGCTAAACTGTTTCGGCTGCGTTTTTTATTGAGGATCACTATACAATCTAGCGCGCTCAATGCTGCGGGGCTGTAATCGGGGATATATTCCGTTTTAATCTCTTCGATGATCGGCGTTATATATTCCGGCGTTGTGAAGTCTTTCATGCTGTTTTTTCTCCTTCCGTGGTTCTGTCAGTGTGTCAATCTGCAATCTCGTACATGCATTGAATGTAAGCACTAATTACAAGCTGCTCGTGCTGTCTGCGGTTCCTGGCGTCCGCCGGGTTAAGCTCGCAATAGATCCGGCTGTGTTCCTTTTCGCGTTCTATTAATTTCTCGATTCTGACAAGGGCTGTGAGTTTATCCATTGTTTTTGGTCTCCTTTTCTGCTGTGCTGGTGTCGGTTTCCACTTCGTAATATTCGCCGTTTATGATCATGTAAACTTCGGCGCCTATTGTCGCGGCGTCTCTTGCTATCTTCTCGAGTTGGTCCGGGCGTAACTTATAAGAATACTCTGTGTAATTCTGCATTGTTTGCGGTCCTTCCTTTTTATGCTGCAGCGTTTTCGGGTTTGTATCCGGCTGCAATTAGTGCGGCGTGTCCGGCTTCTATAGCTTTGTCGTGGTTGGGTTCTTCTCCGGTGATGTGCTGCCGGTGCTCTTCGTTCCAAAATGCTTCCAAATATATTTTTGCTTTTGCTGTCAGTGCGTCCGCGCGTGCTCTGTCTTCCGCGGTTGTAACGATATAAATATAAAAACCTGGGTGCTGCTCTTCTTTTATTGTGATTCCTCTATATTTCCCGGCTGCTTTTCGGGCTGCTGCTGCGACGTTTGCCGCGGATCCGTTATAATGTCCGCCGGTGTATTTTGGAACGCTAATAAAAACGCAATCTATTAAACTTCCGTGCTGCACTCCGTCAAAATATAACCCGGCTGAGATAACACTTTTCCGGGCTTCCGCTCCGGTTGCCTTGACTGCTTCAATGATACGGGAAAATAATGTTTCTTTCTTCATATCCTTTTTATCTCCCTTCATGCTAAAAACCGGTTGACGCGGCCTGTGATATCCTCGGCCGGTTTGCTGATGTTCCGATATACTTCCCAAATTCGCAAACTTGAAATATTTTGATTTGCTTCTCGTAAAATGTCGATATATGCCGCGACTGTTTCAAACTTTGTAAAATAAAGCTCCTCGCGCTTCTCGCCGTTTTCCTTCCATGTGATCGAGTAGTTTAAAACGCCTCTTTTCATGGCTGCGTGTCTCCCTTCTGATAGATTGCTATGTTTCCGGTATTCCCCGCGGCCGGTGTCGGTCCGGCTGCATCCGTTCCCGGTTGCACGTTCTCCGCGCGGGGCGTTGTGTCTTGTGTTTATGCTTCTTCGCTCTCCTCTTCGTCCTCTCCTTCGTCGAATGCTCCGGATTCTTCCAGATCGTCAAGCACTTCAGAAATTGCCTGTCCCAGATAAAAGCATCTGATAGTAACGTCCCACCACTCGGCGCCGTGCTCATATCCGTTTGATATTGTCGGCTCTATTCCAAATTCTGCAGCAACTTCGGCGATCAGATCCCAGTTGTGTGCAAGCGCCTCTTCTGCTTTCCAGGTGTTGCAGTAGTAGCTTCCGGACGCGTTGCCGGTAACACTGTCATTGGTCCACAGATCTTCGTTTAACTGCTCTTCGAATCCGTCACGGTCGCCTCTCCAGTCTTCCGGGGTGTAGTTGTCTTTGATTGCTTCCATCACGTCCGCCTTGACTGCCTCAATATAGTTGTATCTTTCTGACATAGTATTTCTCCTTTTCTGCCGTTCCTGGCTTTGTGTTCTGTGTTGGTGATTTCCGGCCGGCGATTGGATCCGGCCGGGGTGCTGCTGTTTTCTAGTTATCTGCAAGCGTTCCAGAATTTTCTAATATCGCGTTTGTTGTATTTGCTGCTCCATGATTCTGCAAAAATTTTTCCGGCTTCACGTCCGGCAAGTTTTACTTCCAGCGTTCCGACCGTTTTCCCGTCGTCTATTACGCCGTATATATTGGCGTAATTTGTACAATTCAAAAGTTTTATCTGCATTTTTTCTCCTTTTCTGCCTTGCGGCTGCATCTCTTTAAGTTGGTTTTATTATAAGGCACATATATAAAATTGTCTATAAGGCACATATTACAAAATATATGGCACACATGCGGCGCGTGTTGTGCGTTTTGTATAAGGCACATAAAAACATATTGACATATGCGGCACATATAAATAGAATGAAAGTGAATTTATATATAAAGGGGGCTTTTTGTATGGCGACGGATGCACAGAAAAAAGCAATTGCTAAATATGAGCGTGAAAAGGTAGATAGAATTAATTGTAGATTTCCAAAAGGAATAAAGGAAGAAATACAAAAAACAGGTGCAAGCGTTAACGCGTTTATAATTAACGCCGTTATTGAGAAATTAGCACGCGACGCCGGGCGCGACTCTTAACAAGTCCGCCGGGGGTCTGTTTGTCGATCTTTCCGGGATCCGTCCGGAGTTTTATCTGTCGGGTGTTCCGGGCTTCCGGGATCCGCTGCAGCTTGTGCGGCGTCTCCGGGCGTTGTGCGGGCTTGCGGTGTGTGCAGCGTCTTCGGCTGCTGGGCTCCTGGGTGGATCCTGTCCAGCTTTGCGGGCTGATTCTGTCCGGGCTTGTCAGATCTTCAGGGCGTATCAGGTCCGGGCTGCATGGATCCCGCTATAATTGCGGGCGAATTATGTCCGGCTGTCTTCCGGATCTGTCCGGCGTGCAGTCTGTCCGGCTGTCTTCCGGTCCGATTGCGTGCAGTAGGATCCCGCCGGGGCTTTGGCTGCTGTCAGTGGTAGAAGATCCCGCCGGGCGTCGTCGATCTTTCCGGGCTGACTCGATCCCGCTGCCGGTGTCAGTTTTTCCGGCGTTGTGTCCGATCATGCTGCCGCGGTTCCGTCGATCCGGTCCGGGTCTGCTGTCAGTGTCCGCCGGTCCGGTCCGGTGTCCGGTCTTCCGGGGCTTCCAGGATCCCGCCGAAGTCCATCCTCCACCAAAAACCGAAAAGCCAACGGTACCACTTCCAGAAATAAAAATCTCACCAAAAACGATGCCGATCGGAAAAGTTTCAATTTCCCGACCGGCGATTTTTTTATTTATTCAATTTCAGTTGAAAAAAATCGGTGCAACTCGCGCGCGCGTGTATGACTCATGTGCGCGTTACATAGTCACGTCGATACCATTTCGGTAGCACTGCAGCTCCATCTGCCATGCACCACTCCCACAATAGCCGCAGGGCTTCATTTCGGGGCAGAATCCGCGGTAAACGCACTCCGGATGCATAACCGATGCCAATTCCGGCTCAACCTCTTTAACAGCCTTCCTGACGGCTCTCCAAACCGCCTGCGTTTCCGGTGAAGCCTGACCGCATAACCGTTTCCGGCTGATATTAATTAGCGCCTGAGCGCTCACTTCGATTGTATGATTAACCGGAGCATCCTGTGGAAGTTTGTTCCGATCAATTCCAGTGCGGTCTGTGCGCTGTGTTGATACAAAATGCTCAATCCCAACCCAATGCCTGCCCAAATGGACAGAAACCCAACTCGGGATCCCTTTCATCTGGATTGTCAATCGGATCAATCGAATCGGGCTGTGTTCTGCCAGCAGGATCTCACGTTTCCATTTCGAATCCGGATACTTGCCAGAATCTTTTCCGATTGTATTCATAGCAGCATCTTTAACCGCCTGCCAGTTGTCCTGATATTTAATCACTTTCACTTCCATTTTGACTGTACCCTCTCAATCTAAATCAAATCAAAATGCAAAATACGTGCAATTTAAATCCCAAATCCGCACAAAAACTGCGGAAAACGCATTTTAATTGTCAAAAATCTCATTTCGAAAATCAGTTCCGACATTTACAAAAAAAAATCTCATTTCGAGAATCAAATCCACATTCCGGAGAAAAAACTCATTTCGAAAATGGACTTCGAAAATCTCAAATGGAGATTAAAAAATCTCAATTGGAAATCTCATTTCGAAATCTCGTTTTGAAATCTCAAATCGAAAAATCAAATGGAAATCTCAAATCGAAATCTCAAATCGAAATCTCATTTCGAGAAATCAATTCGAGATCTCATTTCCATATTTCGAAGAAAAATCTCATTTCCAAATCGAACCATCAAATTGTGAACGGATCCTCTACATCAACCGGATATTTGACAAAACCACCTTCATCTCGCAGCTTTGTGTTGTCCTTCCCAAATCGGATCCCGCAAAAATACCAATTCCCGTTTGATTTGACCTCTTTTAACCGTTTGTTTCTGAGTGCCTTAAAGAATCCGCTCTTCAGGTGTCCTTGGCGCCCCCACTCTTCGCACCATGCATCATAACGATCATACAGATCCTTCCTATCAACACGGTTCTCAGGTCGGTAATCAACTGTGCAGCACTCATCCAAGAATGCTTCAACCGTATCGGAATCATTTCGAAGTTGCTTTGTTTTCTCCGTAGAATTTTCGGATACAAGGATATATCCTCTTGCATACATCCGGTTTAAGGCTTCCATAGCTAAGTGCAGCAGATATGGCAATTCCGCTTCCAGCCGCCTTGGAAGATCCGGATCCCTGTGTGCCGGCACTTCATTCATTGTCAGTACCAACAGACGCCGATAGAATCCGTCAGTTTTCTCATTTCGAACCAGTGGCAACTCATTGGTGGAGAAAAGCAATTTGGCATAATTATCGAATGAGATGATATCTTTGCCTTTGTAGCTGTCAGATATGGAGTCCTCTCCGATCAACTTCTTGATCATGGTCACGTCGTCCAGCGCATCAATTTCCAAATCCGCACAGGAATTGAGAAGTTTTCCCATCATCCGGATCGCCTGAAAATTATCCTGCAGCTTACTCATTGCGACATTCGATATATTCCGCTTGCCGACCAACTTCTGAATCAAATTGATGATCGTACTCTTGCCGGTACCACCTTCGCCGCAGATAACCAACATCTTCTGCTGACTGGTATCAACGCTGCAGCACAGTCCGATATACTCCAGAAGCATTTCCCGGTCGTCTTCATTCGGAATCGCATACTTGAGAAACTTCAAAATCTCATTTCCAGATCCGTGATCGCCGTTTGGATCGTATCTCATTGGCACCTGATTGACTGACAGGATCTTCGGCGTGTGTGGAAACACAATCTTGCGCTTCGCATCATACATGCCGTTTTCGAAATTGATGTAATGTCCGCTGTGCTGATTAAGATCTTCCGGCAATTTCTCAATCTCATAATCCTGCAGGAATAGCTTAAACACTCGATCAATGGTGGAAGACTTTACGAATTGCTCCAGAATGCAATCCCGGATATATGTTTTAATTATCGTGCCGCGCAGATCCATGTGGTAGTATCCGTTTTTGTAGATGTATGGGATACCACCACAAACAAAAACATGCTGCGTGTGGATCAGGTACGCATAGATCCTGCTATCATTGACGCCTGTTGGATGACCTTTTGCGTCTCGCTGATGGAAACAAACTGCTTTTGCTGACAGCGGGATCTTGTTTGGGTCATTTCCGATCCTTCCGATCCAATCATCATCTTCAAATCCATGTGCCGCCAATGATTTGGTAAGATTTGCTTCTTCCGGAGAAATCTCATCTGGAGATTGCACTGTGTTATCCTGGCTGCCCAAATCGGAGCGATCTTTATTACTCTGGTCGGCTGCCGCGCCAGATGTGTTATTTGTATTAGTTTTTGACATGGTAGCTTATTCTCCATGGTTATGATCAAATCGATTATCAGGTTCTTCCGCTGCTGCCAAATCCATTAGTGCCGCGTTCTGTCTTTGACAGTTCTTCCGTCTTATACAATTCCACTCCCGGACATTCCTGGAAGACGATCTGCGCTACCCGCTCGTGCGCTAAAACCTTGAATGGCTCTTTTCCATCATTGAACAGCGGTACCATAACATTTCCCCTGTAGTCAGCGTCGATTATGCCAACACAATTCGGCATCCGCATATTATGCTTGATTCCCAATCCGGATCTGGAATAGACCGCTCCAAAATAGCCGTCAGGAATCTCAAATGCAATTCCGGTATAGAAATTTACAGTTTCTCCTGGTTCTACCCAAACATCAACATCAGTATCGGCATACAGATCATATCCGGCAGCAAACGTGCTGCCTTTGGTCGGGGCCATTGCTGTGTCTGTCAGTTTCTTATATCTCACATAGATCATTTTTGTCTCCTTGGGTTTGGTGTGTCTATGTCCGGTGTACCTCGGATAGATCATTGTTACTCCTTATGTCCAGTGAATTTCAATCTCTCCGCCAATAATGTCTTCTGCCTGTTTGATATATGGGATCGGACTGTCAGCCTGCAGAAGCTCAGGATAGATGGTGGCGAAGTTGTTGAACCACCGGTCCCAATTGACTTTGCAGTGTGCTTTATCCATAGCCAGCACTACTGCCGCCAGCACGAAGGTCGTGGACAGTTCCAGGTTACGGTTTGTAGCCTGGACAGCCATCTGCCTGAAAAACTCAACCTGTCTCTGTTTGCGATTCATGATTTACCATCCTTTGTACTTGCTTCCTCTATTTCGTACCGGTATGTTTCGATTTCAAATCTCAATTCCGAATACGGTTTGATGCTGCCTGGGCAATACTCATCGAGAATTGATTTTCGCTCTTGCTCATATTTGTTAAGGAGTTCGATCGCGATCTCTTTAAGCGTCCTCATGACTCATCACCTTTCATGCTTTTTTGATTTCATTTAGGATCAAATTTACGTCGAGTGTGAATTCGTTTACTTTATCGAGGTTGCGGTGACTATGGAACCCTGTATCACCGTTTTCCCAAAGAACATTGCAGCCGGATTCATTGACTTTTACAACAACCCCGCGATGATGGGTAACGCCAGCAACAATGTCACCAACTCGGAACCTGCCCTCTTCATACGCTCTCAGTTTTTCCATGGCTTCTGTTACGGTAAAATTATTGAAGATTCTCGCAGCAGAGTACATGCCAAAAATTTCCTCTAACTCTTCATTGCTTAAACCGCCATCATCTATGGGAACGAAGATCCTTTTCGCGACTTTCCATGCGTCTTCCAACCCTTTCTGATACCCGCTATGATCAAGCTCTTTCATTACAGTGATTCTGCCCTGATCATCCATTTCCATAATGTATGTAGTCTTCATACGCTTTCCTCACTCATGATTTTTCTTACTGTCTGAGTCCACTCTCCGATACACTCCCTGATAGCCTGCACAGCTTCGGGAAGCCCCATTTCCGACGCCTTAAGCCGATCTCTGATAATTTCCTCACCGAAGCTTTTAAGCGCCTTGTCCGGGCTTGAAAAATAGCCTTTGATAGTGTAGACGTGCTCTACCTTGCCATCCTTCCGGATCCGATCTGTGTGCATGTCACGCTTCAGGATGTAATTGTGCTCATCCACATCGATAATCCAGTCATCATTTATTCTGATCATTCTTTTTTCTCCCATAACTCATAATCAGAACAGTCAGCGCAACGGTTGAACCACTGTGATTTAACATGCTTGCATGTGTCACACTTCTTAGGTTCTTTGTATGGTTCTGGTAATGGCATCCATGCGATGCACTCAATTGCTTCGTCAAATTCTTCGGAATCATACCGACCATATTCTGCAAGCATATCTTCCGTTGTGCTTGAGTACCAATACCACTTGCCGTTTTTGTAGCATGCTGTTCCAGTATAATGTTTTCCAACAATGTACTGATAATAAGATGCAGGGTCAGTATTCTTCCATGTAACAATCACAGGTCTTATATTCTCAGGCAACCTCTCACTGCACGGAATCCACCTCTGCTGTGCCTCTGCCTTACCACGCTCATAAGCCGCTTTCCACAGTTTGTCGGAGTATCCAGACAGGTCTGCGGATGGCAAATCCTCAAGTATCTTTAATGACCATACTGGAAACCCGGCGTCAGGATGTTTATTGCAATACTCATAATGTGCTTCAATCGCCGCCTGACGGCTGATTGTGTCGGTATCGGTTGTCTCTGGCTTGTTTGTTTTCCGCTTACCGTCCTTTTTGATAACAACGGCATACTCATCATTAACAGAAAGATATAACCGTTTCCCCTGTTGCAGTGCTTCGATCATCTCATCGGTGATGATTTCCGTGTCCACGCCCCACAAAGGATCGGCTTTCTCGCCTTTTTCGAGAATGTGAATCATACTGTCCCCCCTTGTCATTGCCCTTAAACGCATATCAGCACCGCAAATCGGGCAGAAGTTAAACGCAACTATATTCGGAGACTCAATTACATCATCAATCATTTGCCACCCACATTCGGAGCAAGTTGTGTGACTGTCAATCCACATCCCCTTCTTGCGCGGTGGCTGTGGTATTAATAATCTGGTTTTGTTGAAGGCTTCGCACGCTTCACAGCGTGGCTCGATGGTGGGAACTTTTCTAAGTGGTTTTGTCTGATACTCCTCTGTATTCTTGTCCACTCGTATCGTCCTATGCAGACTCCATCCCTCTTTTTCTAGTGCATCCGCATCAATCAGCCTCATTGGTTCTCCTTTCTGCATCTGCACAATACCAATCGTCTTTTGGTGCTACTGCCCATTTGGGTGATGTTCTGCATAAACCGTGAAATATGCAATCCTTGCACCGCACTATCTCTGGCTGTGCGGATGGTAGCCGCATCAAATACCCAATGCTTCGATTTAATTCCGAAACCAAAGCAACATTTGAGTAACCGTTAGCGTGGAGTCGTTCTTCAAGCACTTCAATCGCCGCTTGTCTTTCGATACAATCGCACGAATGCGTTTCCGTGCGTTCTTCGTGCGTTTCTGGCTGTGCGGATGGCAGTCCTGCTAGTGTTATTTCTGCCAAATCGCCACCGATGCCGAATTTTCTGCGGAGCATATTGCTGACAGCATCAATCGCCGCTTGTCTTTCAATCAGATCCATCTCTCTCCCTCTTTTCCATCAACTCACGCCACTCACGTTCTTCTATCTCATGCTCCAATTTTGAAACTCCCATAACGAGCATGATATCCATTATTCCGAAAACCACGAGAATCGTGATCACTACTACTTTCATGCGTCACCCCCTTCTGCCTGCCGCGCCATCAGGCAGATTTATTTTTAAAATGCGTAATTTGTTGTTTGATTTTCGCCGTTGTCAGAACATGACTATTTATTTTTTTATTTTATTTCCAGATGTAGCGCGGATTATAAAAACGGTTTTACCCGCTTGTTATACGTTGACGATATTCCAGTCAATGACGACTGTGTATCTGGTTATGATGCCGGCTTCTTCCATGACTTTGATTCGCTGATATACAGCCGCGCGGCTCTTGCCGATCATATCGCCCAAGTCTGACATTGTTGTACGTGCATTGTCAGAGAGCACTTTTAAAATCTGCTTGTCATATTCATCCAGGATGTATTTCCCATCTTCAAATCTCATTTCAACCAATCCTCTATTGTCATTTGTCTGGCTTCAGGGATCCGATCAACGATCGCAGGTGCGTTATAACTGACAGGAACACGCCATTTACAGCGGTAGCAATACGCCTGAGCTGCCTGATGCAGATGTGACTTCTGACTGTTTTTGCACTCCGTAACTGTTTCGGATACTCCCTTGGCGTATATGCAGTTAATCACGCTGTGCACTCCCTTTCTTCAGGTCTTCGATAATCTCAAGTACATCATGCTGACATGCTGCGTATCCTGACAGCCATGCACTTAGCATTTCCAGATTGTAATCATCGTCAGGCATTGTAACGACTCGGTTTACCAATTTCTCGATGATGTTGTCATAACCTATGTCTGTCATTCTTCAGCCCCTCTTTGTACTTGTGCACGTACTTATTGATAAAGTCCGAATACGCCTGCTTTGTCTTTTCTGCCGGAAGACTCAATCCGAGCAGTGTGCAGATGTTGTTGGCATATTCGATTTGTTTTTGTGTAGGATCCCCTGTTAGATTGCAAACCCTCATTGGATGGTACATATTTATCCCCTTTTTCACTAACTGTATGCACCCCTGAATATCACGATCATTGATGGAAAAGGTGCATTGTATTTAGCATTGCCAAACTTCAATCGACCGCGGACAAAACGTATTTCTGCACGATGATAAATGAAGTCGTGAAAGTATTTGGTATCTGTTCTGGAGAATATCAGCAGAACAACTATGGTATTTTCTTTGCAAGATTCCCTGTATGCTTTCTCAACCCATTTACTCGCCTGTGAGTATGGTGGATTACAGAAGACTCTCTGCCCCCCCAATTTTGCAAAAGCCCATTTTCTTCTTGCGTGTAATACAGATTGCATTTGTGGTTGTCATCTGTAGCACAAGGATCCAATGTGAAATGGAATTCCGCATCCAGTTTGTCGTAAAAATCCTGCGGCGTTGACCACTCGTCATTGTTTGATGTATATAATGCATCACGCTTAATCATTCAGTATCTCCGTCATCCTTTGCCATCTCGACCACGTATTCCATAACCGCCGCATACAGATCCGTTACCCTGTTTGCACGTTCGCTGTCTTTGGAGACATTGCCGTAGCAGATTGAGCGGATCTCATTTGCAGCTTCCTTATCCATCTGTCCCATGATTTGGTCGGCGGTATGTGTTTCTGCGATCAGCAGCCACTTCTTATTGAATTGCCATAGTTTCTGGAAGACTTTAGTGATATCATCTTTTCCAGTCTCCCTGTATCCGCTCTGGCACCATCTCAAGACCACATCCGACAGGGCTTCATGCAGATTGATTGGATACGCTTCGTTTTCATCTCGCTCTGCTTTTGCCGCCCTTGCCATGGCGATCCTTGTGTTGTCGTACTTCCACGGAAGTGTATGCCGACCGTAATTCGCCTGAACCGCATCGACGATGTGCTTATATACCTTGCCGTGTAACTTAATGTCCATTGAATAACTGCTCCCATTCGATTGACAGTTTTACGATATTGTCCTCTGCTCCGCACCAAACATGGCTGAGTGGCTCGCTCTTTGACTTGATCATCTCAAGTATCCTGAGCTTGTCAGATATCTCAACCATGCGTCGGTTGCGTGCTTCTTTTGCTTTTTCTTTTGCTTCTCGCTCTGCTTTGCGTTTCTGGATCTCATTCCTGGCTAACTCTGACAGAGATGACTTTCCATCAGATATCGGTATACCTGCCATGCTCGCAATCT
>Ga0326513_10000373_pt1 | contig 37491 bp, 34 predicted proteins | sample 2_2465_0518_D_FD_203654 | JGI IMG/M metagenome (GOLD analysis project Ga0326513, IMG submission 203654) | Bovine rumen microbial communities from UC Davis, California, United States - 2_2465_0518 | ecosystem: Host-associated > Mammals > Digestive system > Stomach > Rumen | place: USA...
TATGGTGAATCATCCTGGTTTTAAATATAAATTACAGGAACTTCGTGAAGTCGGTGTGTGTGAATTCTATGATTCTGTTCAGAGATTACAGATTTATGAAAGCGCTACCGCAGTCATGAAGGGAATGTTCTCAGGTATGGTCGATAGTTCAAAGATCAAACCTGATCAATATAACTGGATGAAACAATTTTAAACAAGGAGGAAAAAACTATGGCTTTCAAGCTTGGTAATTACGCCGTTAAGGAAGTTATCTATGGCGTTGCTCAGGATTTCAACGGAAATCTTCTGTATACGCTTGATCAGCTGACTAACGCTCAGATTGAGGTTAGCTCTGATCCTACTGAGATTACTGATAAGCGCGGTAATATCATTCGTCAGATCTATAATAATAAGACTGCTACGTTTACTGCCACTTCTGCTCTTGCATCTCCCGTCCTGCTTAATGCGAACAGCGGTAGTGCAATCGAGTATGCTAGTGCGACCACGAAGATCAATATGCCTAAGATCGTGACTGTTGCTCCTGGCGCAACTCTTGATATTGCAGATGCAAAGTCTGGCACGATGCAGGTTATGGGTATCTATAACAATGGTGCAAATGGTGCTGTTCTTACTTCTATCACCACTGGTACTCCTACTTATGATGATGCTACTGGCACGTATACCTATCTTGAGGATACGACCGCAAAGACCATCAAGGTTCCTAGTGGCACGGATACGCCCACTCTGTATCTCGTGAAGTATGATCGTGATGTTGAGAGCGGAATCAAGATGTCCAATCTGGCCGACAAGTTCCCCGAGACGATTCGTCTTACGCTGTATGTTGCAGTTATGGATCCTTGCTCGGATTCTTATAAGGCTGGATATCTGTACATCCCGTCCTTCACGCCCGATCCGTCTGTGACGATCAGCTTTGACTCTGAGAATCAGGAAGTTGACTTCAACGGTAACGTCAACCTCGACTTCTGCGGAACGGAGAAGCTGCTCTACACGATCTACTTCCCCGATGAGAACGCTGTTCTTAGCGGTTCTGCCGAGTAATCTAATCGAATGTATTTATGGGGAGGGAGTCTATCCCTCCCCTATAAATAGATAGGAGAAAACTTATGAGTCAAGGGGATAGAAAGTGCATTGTCTGTCAGAAAGCATATAAATTCTGCAGTAATTGTTCTAATGATGAACATAAAGACGAGACATGGAGAAATATCTTCTGCTCTGAAAACTGCCAGAGGATTTATAACATTCTTTCTATGCAAGGCAATGGGCATATTGATGATTCTAAGGCGAAAGATATGCTTTCTAATTTAGACTTGACGCGAATGAAAGAATTCCGTGATGACTTTAGAAAGCAGATTGAATCTATTCAGAAGGTTCAATTCCAGCAGCCGAAGGTCGAAGAAAAGAAGATTGAAACACCTAAATTTCAAAAGCCGTTTCAGTCCAAAGAAATTGTGAAAGATAATTCAAAAAAGTAAATACATGAGAGGGAATACAGACTCGCAATTTCTTATTGGGATTCTGTATTCCTTTTTTTACAATGATTAAAAGGAGTTAAAATGCGAGAACCATATTTTAAAACAAGTGAAATAACTGGGAAGACATATGACTTATTCTCCGTTATTCGTATTCTAAATATCAGACAAATAATACATTACTTAAATTGTAAAGTGCCGTTAATGGATATTGAAATTAGTGAAGATCGTCGTAATGGAAATCCCGTACTTGTATTTTTATTTAACAGAGAAGATACGAAGGAGGCTTATGACGCGTGGTGTAAACAAAAGGATAGTAAAGAGCTATGAAAATTATAGGATTAGATCTGAGTACGAAATGCTCTGGATATAGCGTATTCAAGAATAACAAGCTAATCTCTCACGGCGTTATCGACCTATCAAAAAATAAGGATATGGAAGAAAGAAGTAAACAGATGATGATCGCCATAGGGGAATTAATTGATAACGAAAATCCATCATGTGTAGTTTGTGAAGAAACCTGGAATAAAAACAACATTGAGACAACCAAATGGTTGTCTTTTATTATAGGTGCGGCAATGGGTAAATGTTGCGAGAATAAGATTCAGTTTGAAAAAGTATTGCCGTCGCAATGGAGGGCACATGTTGGTATACAACAAGGACGAAAAAAACGTCCAGAACTAAAACAAGAAGCAATTCAAATGGTAAAAGACAAGTATAACTTCGATCCAATCGAAGATGAGGCTGAAGCTATTTTAATTGGGTTATCTAAATTATATGATAATACCTCTGAATTATTCGAATAAAGGGGGCGAGATATTTGGGCCGAACTACAGTATACAATAACATTACAAATGAAGATCTTATATCACAAATCAATCCAAAAAACACAGAATTAATGAACGACTTCCTTGATTATCTCGTATCTATTGATAGAAGTAAAGGCTCAATAAATGGATACAAAAGTGATTTATTGATATTTTTTTGTTGGAATGTAACTGAAAATGAGAATAAGTATTTCATAGATTTAACAAAACGTGAGTTAGCGAAATTTCAAAAGCATGCAATATCAGAATGGGGATGGAGTTCAAATCGTTTGGCGCGTGTAAAATCTGCTATGAGTTCAATGAGTAATTATATTGAGAATATTTTGGATGATGAAATTGAAAACTACAGATCGATAGTACGTAAGATTGAATCTCCAGTAAAACAGCCAGTACGAGAAAAAACAATTATTACGGATCAGGAAGTAGATGAAATACTTAATAAACTCGTAGATGATAAAAAGTATCAAGTTGCATGTGCATTTGCATTAGCGGCATTTGGCGGTGCTAGAAAATCAGAATTATTAAGATATAAGGTTTCATATTTCGATGATTCTAATATTATGAAAGATGCGTCTCTGTATAGAACACCAGAAGCAATTCAAACAAAAGGACGTGGGTCAAATGGCAAGATGTTATACAAATATACATTGCTTGATTTTAAAAAATATTATGATTTGTGGATGAATGAACGTAAAGACAATAATCTTCTTGACAATGAATTTTTATTTGTAAAGCAAAATGGTGAAACCATGTCTGTGTCTGGACTTGATTCTTATGCAGAAACAATTTCGAGATATTTAGGAAGGCCATTCTATTTCCATAGTTTACGACATCAATTGTGTTCAAGACTATTTAGGCTTGGATTACCGTCCGATGTCATACAAGAATATTTCGGGTGGAGTAGCGCAGAAATGCTTCAAATATACAATGATAATGATGCTTCAGATTCATTTGGTAAATTTTTTACAAAGGATGGAATAAAAGGATCTGATAATAAATTGTTGTAATAATAGAGGAGGTGATATTATGTGGAAGAGAATTGTCGCAATTCTAATTCTTATAGCAGTCGTGGGGCTTGTAATACTCTCCTGCTCTATGAGTAATTCTAAAGAATTTACTGCGGCCCGTAGAGATCGCAATGATAATACAGACATTGTATATATAGACGATATAGCTATTGCACTTGCTGGCAGTCCGTCAGCAGATCCAGAAATGAGAACTCTTGCTGTTGCGGCTTACGAAGCAACAAATGATTATCGAGAATCCAAAGGGCTGGATAGATTATTATGGAGTGAGCGTCTTGCAATTGATGCAATTACCCGTGCAAGTGAGATTGAAAAACTTTTTTCGCATACAAGACCGAATGGTTCGGATTGGTGGACAGTTGATTCCGAGCATATGTTTGGAGAAAATCTCGCACAGGGATATGAAGCTGCGGACAATGTAGTAACTGCATGGATAGATTCGCCTTCTCATAAGGAGAATTTAGAGGATTCGGAATTTGTTACTTGTGGGATTTCTGCTTGGCGTGGATCTGATGGGAATATATATATTGCTCAGGAATTTGGATATTGATGAATGAAAGGAAAATAATATGACAGTAAAAGATTTTGTAGAGGCATTCAAATCTGGTTCGTTTGATGTTTCAAAGCACATTACAACTAAATATTTGCCATATGCGGAAAAGATGGCCGAAGCTAGAGAGATTGCAGAAAGATCGACACATATTAAAAAAAATGACCAACAGATTTTTTATATGAATACACCAATGCAATTCCATCTCCTTATTCAAAGAATTATTGCAAGATATACAGATATTGAAATCGAAAATCCCGTAGAGGATTTTGATACACTAAATGAAGCTGGCGCAATTGATGCTATTGTACAAGCTATTCCACAGCGAGAATACGCAGAGTTTGATACGATTGTCAAAATGAGTATATCAGATATTATGGAAAATGAAAGAAGTTTTGCTGGGTTTTTAGATACTAAATTTAATGCACTAAAGATCTTATTTGACTCGGTATTAGAAGATGATCAAATTAAAGAAGCGATCACTTCTGCTACTCAAAACATTGTACAGTTTCCTACTAATGAGAACGAATAGAAAGGAGGCGTCTGCATAAATAATGTACGTTTTTTACAATCCAAATCCAAATTTCTTGGATACTGGGGATTGTGTAATTCGGGCAATATCAAAACTTATGGGATACGATTGGGATCGCGCATTTATAGAGCTTTCAATTCAAGCATATCTATTAAAGCGCCCGTTGGAAGATAATGTAACTTGGGGAGAATATCTAAGAAGTAAGGGATACAAAAAAGAGATATTACCAGATTGCCCTGGCTGTTTTTCAGTCAGGGATTTTTGTGCGCAATACAATAGCGGATCATATGCAGTAGCAACTGGTTCACATGTAATTGCGGTTATTGATGGGGATTATTTTGACTCTTGGGATAGTGGCGACGAAATTTTAGTCTATCTATGGAGGAAATTATGAACCAACTACCAAGTTATCAAATGCAACCACAGGCTGGCGCTATGCCGCCTCAATTTACTGTACCACCTCAAACAGAATCAATAGTACATGTAAATAGCGAAAACGAAATGCTAAATTATCCTATTGCTCCAGGGAATACAGTGTATTTTATACACGATGCCGCTGGAGCTTTATATCGTAGAGAAGTTAATGTATATGGCACACAAATGTTGCCTGAAGTATTTGATTTTAAAAAACGGACGCAGACTCCTGCTCCGACTAATGGGGATTATGTCACTAGGAAAGAAGTTGAAGACATGATATTAGACCTCATGGTCGGTAAGGAGGCTGGACATGCAGATGCAAAATAATCCGTTTATAAACATGCAAAATATGATGCAACAATTTCAGCAATTCAAGTCTTCTTTTACTGGGGATCCTCAGCAGCAAGTAATGCAACTGCTGAATTCGGGAAAAATGAGTCAGGAACAATTTAATCAACTTCAAATGATGGCGAAGCAGTTCCAAGGAATGCTTCATTAATTTGAATGTAAATCCTGCAGGTTTGCATATATAACTATTAATCTCATTTTTCTTAAGAAAGGAGACTTCTATCATGGGTCTTACAAATGGTGATCTTTCTGCTGCTGATGTCGCTGCTGTCGTTGGAAACAATGGCGGAAATGGCAATAGTTGGGGATGGGGCGATGGCTCTTTTTGGATTATCATTTTGTTTTTATTTGCATTTATGGGAAATGGCTGGGGAGGCAACTGGGGCGGTAACGCTGCTACTGCGGCCTATGTAACACAGGCTGATATGCAGCGTGGTTTTGATCAAACCGCAACGATGTCTGCTCTGAGTGGTCTTAATACTACCGTAGCAAATGGTTTTGCGTCTGCAGAAATTGCGAGCTGTGACCGTCTGGCTAATCTGACTGCACAGATGAACAATATTGCCATGCAGCAACAGAATTGCTGCTGTGAGAATCGCGCCGCAGTGGCCGATCTCAAGTACGTGATTGCTCAGGAGAATGCAGCAGATCGTGTTTCTATTAATAATGGTGTTCGCGATATTCTTGAAAATCAGAACAATGGCATTCAGAAAATCCTTGACACCATGTGCCAGGATCGCATCGATGCTAAGAACGAGCGTATTCAGGAACTTCAGAATCAGCTCACGATGGCTAACCTTGCTGCTTCTCAGAATGCGCAGACTGCTTCTATCATTGCAAATAATGATGCTCAAACTGCTAATCTTCTGCAGAGACTCAACCCTACTCCGATTCCTGCATATACAGTACCTTCACCGTATGCTTCGTATGGATTTAATTACGGATGCGGTTGTGGTACCGTAGCCTAATATTAATCAACTTACATGTTTACATTATGTAATTGTCTTCGGATCTTGTAAGGAGGTTAATTATGGCTGAATATAGTAATGCAGCTGCGCAAACAGTTGCACAGAATTCTAATGTTTTATTTTCCGAAACTGAGATTCCTTGTAATCGTGGTTTAATCATTCACCGTGAGGGATCTGGTTTATTCACTCTTCGCAGCGCACAAAATGCATGTTTTGCCAGATATGTTGTAACGTTTGGTGCCAATATTGCTGTGCCAACTGGTGGTACTGCTGGAGAAATCGGTCTTTCTATCGCAATTAATGGGGAAGCGTTGGCTCCTAGTACAATGCTTAGTACTCCTGCTGCTATTGGTGATTTTAATTATGTTGGACGTACGGAAACTATTACTGTTCCTAATGGATGCTGTTTAACAGTGTCTGTAAGGAATATTAGTGATCAAGCTATAACCGTACAGAACGCAAATATTAATATCACTCGTGTCGCTTAAGGAGGTGAAAACAATGTACGAAGGTGTTTATGAAATGCTTAATTGCGAGATTGAAAAAATCGAAAAGAAAGGAGAACTAAACTCCGCGTCTTTAGATAATCTCGATAAATTAGTTGATATTGTCAAAGATTTACAAACAATTGAAGCAATGGCTGATTACGATAATACAGAAGGTTTCTCAAAGACTGGGAGATATTATTATGATGATAATGATATGTCTTATAGACGTGGTGGGAATTATTCTCGCGGATATTATACTGGGCGTAATTCGATGCGTGGCGGATATAGTCGTGATGATGGAAAAAAAGATATGATTGAACATCTTGATAAGGCTATGCATATGGCAAATTCTGAATCTGAAAAAGAAGAAATTCGTCATATGATAGAAAAGATGGAGAATCGTTAATCATTACGCCCTACGGGTTTCAAAGCTCGTAGGGCGTTTTTTTTATTATATAAATAATAAAAATTGGGAGTACTACTCTCCCACTACTCTAGGAAAGGAGGTAGTATTATAAATGGTTATAAAAGTTTTATCAGACAAGTCATTAGTCATGACAAAAAAGGCAACACTTCATCAAAGAGAATCTCTAGTCGATGCTATTAAATTTTTAATTCCTACTCCGTTTAACGGAATAGATATGACTCAACTTGTATGGACAGCTGAATGGGTTGATCCTGCCAATTTAACACATATGGAAATATTGAATGCAGAAGAAGATTTACGAGATGATTTATTTGTAGTTCTTCATTTTCCAATTTCATCAAAATTTACATATATGAGCGGTGTTAATATTTTAAAGCTGTCTGGCAATAGTGTTGACGAGTCAACAGAAGAAAAATATGTATTTAAAACTGGAGAGATTGAAATAGAAGTCGAAAAGTTGAACGACTATTTCAATAATATTCCAGCAGATGTTTCGACTGAGATCGATCAGAAGATCGCAGAGCTTAAAGCACAAACTGATAAGCTTGCTGCACTCGCAGAACAAAATAGTGAGAAAATGGCACGAGATCTTTCATATACAGAAGAAGGACATGTTAATCTTGTTGATGAAATTGGCGCACCAATGGGTGAAGGTATTGATGTACTTTATCAAAAACAACTTGATTCAAAAGATGATGGCGAAACAGATCTTGATGATTTAAACGGAGATATCGACGACGCAACTTTTGTTGACTTAGACGGCTAAAAAGGAGGGTAAATCTATGGCTAAATATTCAAAAGTTTTACCACTCTTTGTTGCTGGAAATGAAGCAACAATTGAGGCGTCAATAGCCGAAGGTGGTGCATTACATGATAACAAGGGTATAATTTATGGATATGCAAAAGATTCTGGAAGGTATTGTTATATCAATATAGATAAACAGATTCATTGGATTGTTGGTAATAATGAACCAAATATCAAACGAGTTAGTTCTCTCCCTACGGAAGCGGAGCTTAATACTCTATATATTCTTAACAATACCGTTTATTTATGGGATGAAGAACTTAATGCATATGTTGCGACCTATCATGATGTGACGGATCAGATTGCGGCATTAAATGATGCCGTAAGAACATTAAGCAGTACTGTTTCTGGGTTAGTTGAAGATGTGGCGTTAAAACCTTCTCGTGATGAGGTTAATACTGCTCTTTCAAATGCTATTAACGAATCTAAGGAATATACTGATAACGCAATTATTCCACTTAATGAATCTATTTCAGAATTGAGTGACAATGTTTCACAAATCAGAAGTGATCTTACGAGTAGTGTTTCAACGTTACAAAGCAACATTGATACATCTGTTGCAGAAATACGTTCAGATATGTCTACTATGCAAGAACAAATAGATGCAATCGGTGAATCGTCTCAACAAACAGAAGAACAGGTCATTATTGTACAAGAGCAAGCAAAAGAATATACGGATCAGCAAACACAACAGGTCATTCAGTACGTGAATGATACGTTCGAATTGAAAGAGGTGTGATAAATGGCGAATATAAATTTTTACCGCACTTCGGCAGAAAAAGTGTCTGATATAAATATAAGTAAAGGAAATCTAATATTTGTTGAAGATGAACATACTATTTATTTAGACAATGACAATGAACGTGTGGCATATCAGCAGATTATGTATCTGCAAACTGATGAACAAAGGGTAGACATGACAAGCAGACTTGTCACTGGCTTTTATTTTGTATTATCTACTAACATTCTTTGGCGCTTAGATAGAGACAAGCATTGGATTCAGATTACCGAAACACCAGAGCAATTAATTGTATATGGTACACTTGCAACATTTCCTCGTCCAGGAAAGTTAGGTGTGATCTATGAAACTGATACTAAATTGTATCATTGGAGTCCCGATGATAATACATACGTAGATTTCTGTTCAGCAACGCCTGAATGGATTATTGAAAATTAGGCTACTCCTAGGTAATACCTAGTAGCAGATATAATTGTTTCTTTTCATGAAAGGAGTCATATTATGGCTAATGTTTTATTTAAGGTTTTAACTGCTGCACAGTGGGCTGCTCTTGAAACAAAGGATAATGGCACTCTGTATCGTGTGACCAAGGAAGGCGGAGTTGAGGATTTCTATCAGGGTTCTAACAAGCTGAACGGTGCTGCAGATATCCAGGCTGCTATTGCCGCTCTTGATGGTTCCGCTGGCATTGCATCTGTAACTGATGGTGTTGTCACGCTGAAGGCTGGTCTCTCCGAAGTTGATGGTATCGTTGATAATACCAGTGATGCCGACATTACGCTTGCCAAGGCTGCAACGACTGGTGCAGCTGCAGACATTTCTGTTGCAGACGAAGCTGGTCTTCTTACTGCTACCAATGTTGAGGATGCTATTGCAGAGCTTGCTTCTGCTTCTGCTGGTGGCGTTGCTTCTAAGACTGTTTATATTACCGAGACGGCTGGTCAGTCTTCTGATCCGTACAGCAAGCGTTATGGCGTATATCAGGGTGCAACTGGTTCTTCTGAGTCTCCTGTTGCTGGTGAGAAGCTTGTTGATATCGATATCCCGAAGGATCTGGTTGTCGAGTCTGGTTCTGTTAAGACTGTTACGACTCCCGATGTTCCTTACTCTGGAGCAGCAGTTGGTGACAAGTATATTGAGCTTGTCATTGCCAATTCTTCGAGTGATCCGCTGTACATTCCTGCGAAGGACCTTGTTGATATCTATACTGCACAGCAGAATGCAACTCAGATTCAGCTGACAATTGATAGCAATAATGTTATCAGTGCTGAAATCGTTGATGGTTCTGTGGACACTGATGCTCTTGGTGCTCTTGCTGTTACGACTGCAAAGATTGCTGCAGATGCCGTGACCACTGCTAAAATTGCTGATGGTAACGTGACAACCGACAAGATCGCAGATGAGAATGTTACGCTTGGGAAACTTGCATCTGGTGTGCAGACATCTCTTGGTCTTGCTGACACCGCTGTGCAGAGCGTCACGGAGTCTGATGCCACTACTGGTACGAATGGTACGATCACAGTTGATGGAACCGAAGTTGCAGTAAAGGGTCTTGGTTCTGCTGCTTATACTGCTGCAACTGCTTATGATGTTGCTGGTTCTGCTGCTGCTGCACAGACCGCTGCTGAGAGCTATGCTGACACTGCTGTGTCCAATGCTCTTACGTGGGAAGTCGTCACTGACTAATCATATATTCTTTTTCATGTTTTATGTTAATCGAAGGATACGTCTGATGACGTTCGTTAACAAGGAGGAATTATTTTATGAAATTATTATACCGCTGTTATAGTGAAAATCTTAAGAGCTATTTACAGGCACACGGTTTGTCTTACGAATTGAAAGCGAAAGATATTAAGACTGATGTTCCGTTTTATGCGTTTTTTAAAACTGATCAACTAGAATATTATCTTGATCGCTGGCAAAATCCTGATAAATATCGTAAAGACGAAGATTTCAAAGAAAAAGAAGGAGAAGAATAAAATGATAGTGATATATCGATGCGAGAATCCAAAGATGATTGAATTCTTGCGTGAACACGGTATAGACTTTGACATAGAGGGTCGTGATAAATACGGAGACATCTTCTATGGTTATTATAAAACTGATGAATTAGATTATTTACTTCGTCAGTTTTGAATTGCGCCCCACTGGTGTCATAGCTAGTGGGGCGATTACTATTGTTTAAAAATATTTAGTGGCGTATATTACGCCAGATAGGAGTAATATGCGTCATAGAGAAATACAGGCTGCTATTAGAGCAACCTCAAAAGCAATTAATGATATAGAAAAAATCACTACAGTATATCCAAAACGTTTTAAGGATGAATTGTCTGATATTGGTAGATCTGTAATTGATGAGTGGTACGATTCATATAATAGAAAAATGTATGATCCATATGGAAGTTTGTACTATGCATATAAGGTTGAAGTTAAAAAGAATATAGGTACTGTCAGATTTTCACCGAATTTTATAAAACATATTCATCATAATCAGTCCAGTTTTTTTGTTTATAACAATTCATTTTTAGAGGGTTATCATGGTGGTTCATATGACAAAAAAAATACTTTTGGTGAACCACATTGGAGAAAGCCATCTCCTTTTTTTACCGAATGGGGAGACGTCGCACAACAATCATTTTCACCGTATGACAAAATGCATAAAGAAATGCAAGACAAGATTGATGAATTACAAGACAATTTTAATCGAGATATATCCGATATTCAGTCATACTTATCTCCTCATTTAAATCGTTTGAAAGGAGGTTTATAGTCATGGGAAGAAAAGGTAAAAAAACCAGCGATCTAACTGCTGATTTTACGTCTGGAACAAATGAATTACTTGGTACTTTAAAGGATACTCTTAATACGTTGAAAGAAATAGATGGAGCTAAAGCTAAAGCAAAAGTTGAAGTTGAATCTAAAGATATTGATGAGTTAACAAAAGATGTTAAAGAAATAAAAGAAGTTAAAGTAAATTTAAATGATCAGATTGTATTTAAAGCAAAAGATATTAAAACGGAAATTGATACGTCTAAAAAAATAATAATGGGCATGTTAGATGATATTGAAGCCCATGCGGATAAACTATTTTCAAAGAAAAAAATAACAAAATATTTGCAAGCAGTTGGCACACTAGAAGGATATGGCATAAAACTCCCGAAGGGAACTAAGAAACTTGAAGCAGAATTACCACAACATGTTACCAATGTTGGTTCTAGTTTATTTATACAGAGAAGGAATAATCACGGTATTATTGAATCTGTATTAGATCCAATATTAAAGGGAAATGCGTACGACAATGCGAAGGCAAGTTTATCTGAATTCAAAACATTAAGAGATAGTCAAAGCAAAGAAATTGTAACGATAATAAAAGAATTATCTAAAGCAACAACACAAGATGAAGCAATACAATATTTTAATAAATTACAAGATGTAATAAATATTGATCCATCGAAATTACAGGAAGTAGTAGGTGTTGTTGAGCAATTTCGGTCAAAGACAATATTATTAAAAGAAGCAAAAGAGGCAATAATACAATTAGCAAGAGAATCAAAAAAGATTGATAATACTCAAAGTACATCTGGTACAACGGATACAAAAAAAGAACGGAATAAACTAAATCAAAGAGTACGCGATAGATTGGAGTCATATGGCAAGAAATATGCTGACGGCATTTCAGAAGAAGATTTGAGTGCCGTAGAGGCTGATATACGAGGCTTAGCTAGTCAGATTGAAAATCTTGGTGGTAATTCTGCTACCGCATTGAGTCATCTTGAAGATTTTAAAAATACAATTTCAATCATACCAAGTAGTCCAATTGAACAAATCAATAGTAATCTAGAAGAGACTGCCAAGGACGCATCAGAGGCTTGTGATGAGATCGAGCGTATGTGGATACGAAGCGAAAAGTATAATAAAGATAATGGACAACATACTTTTCGTAGAGCATTAGATCAGGTTCAAGACGAAGTAACCACAAAGGATACAAATGGTAATGTGATTCGAACTGATAGATTGGTTAATCAAGATAAACTTGGCAGACTGATTTTAGAGCAAGACAAAACAATCCTAAATCTTGAAAAGCAAATAGCGGAAGAAGAAGGTGATACTACTGGTCTTCAGAATAAAAGAGATGAAGCTTTACGATTATTACACACATATGAAGACATTTTAGATATTACCATTCAAAATCCAAGATACGCTACAAATAATTCACAGATTGATATTCTAAATGAGCAACGAATGGCTCAAAAACGTTCCATTATGAACGATTGGAGTATTAATGATGCTCATTTATTAAATCAAAACATTAAACGTGGTGATAAGGAAGCGCAAAAACAGATTGTATATTATTACAATGAAATTGAAAATAAATTAAGAGAAATTGGAAGATTAGAGGCTGACAATGCTAAAAACACTCAGGAAACAATTTCTCAAAAAGATCAATATCATAGAAATCTTTCCAGGATAAAGACTCTTAATGATGAAATTTCACAAAGCGAGTTAGCCATAGCAGATGCAGAAGGTATTAGTCTAGAAAGAGAAGAACGTATTGCTAAAATTAAATCAGAAAACGCGAGAATAACCAATGAATCTGCACACGCTTCATTTATAAGCAATAATGAATCCAATGCTACTGAAGAAAATTATAAAGCCGTAGCTTCATATGAGAAATTAATTTCTTCTGCTAAAGAATATTACAATCTTTTGATGTTAGAGAGTTCTGGAACTATTACAGCAACTCAACGGCAGCGTCTTGATGAATTAAAAACAGCATGGCATGAAGCAACTATAGGTATTGGAGAATATACTACTTTTGCCAACGGATTGCCAGCAAGTATTGATAAAGTTACCGCCGCGCAAAAAAGATTTCTTACTACTGCCGCTCAATCATCGGAAATAGATATTAGTGAAAAATTAAAAAAATATCAGACACAGTTTTCATCTATGTTAAAAAACGGAAGATGGACTGAAAAATATGCGCAACAGCTTAGAAATGTTATTAATTGGATTAATAAAATTAATAGTAATCCCATTGATCTAAATAGTGATAAAGAACGTAACGAGCTAACACAACTCATAAAAACTTGTGATGATCTTGCGGGATCTAAAGGACTTGGAAAAGTTAAAGCAGCAGCCGATGCATCTTTAGAGAAAATGCGCGAAAAGATTGAACGCATAATGGCAGATAATACTGCTATGGGCGGAGAATTGCGAGACAAATTCAATAACCTGAAATTAGAAATAAAAACTGGTAAATCTGTTGAAGATGTATCAAGAATATCAGCTAAAGTTGCACAGCTAAGCGCAGAATTAGATAGAGCAGGTCAGCGTGGTAAGAGTTTTGGAGATACAATACGTCAAAGACTTACTGGTGTTAATGCGCAGCTTGTTGCTCAATTATTATCATGGCAGGATATAGTTCGGTATATTAGGACTGCTGGACAAACGGTACGAGAACTTAATACTGCTTATACGGAAATGCTGAAAGTTAGTGATGAGTCTGCGGCTTCTCTAAAAGCATATCAGGCTGGTACATTCGATATTGCTAATGAGGTTGGTACTACTGCATTAGCGTTGACAAATTCTACCGCAGATTGGATGAGACTCGGTGAAAATCTTACAACTGCAGCAGAGTCTGCCAGAGATGCCACTATTCTTTTAAATGTATCTGAATTTGAAAGCATTAATGACGCGACAAAAGCTTTAGTTTCTGCTAGTCAGGCATATAACGAGCTTGACAAAATGGAAATAATTGACGTGTTAAATAATGTTGGTAACAATTTTAGCATTTCGACTGATCAACTTGCACAAGGTTTGCAAAATGCCGCTGCCGTTCTTAAAACACAAGGAAATGATTTATATGAAGCAGTTGCTCTATTAACTGCTGGTAACGCAATTACCCAAGACATTAGTAAAGCATCTGCTGGTATGCGTACAATAGCGTTAAGGCTTGCTGGTACGGAAGAGGCAAAAAATGAGCTCGTAGATCTTGGAGAAGATGTTGATGACTTTATTGTTGCAACTAAATCAAAAATGCAAGACCTTATCAAAGATTATACTGCTGTTGCTTCCAATGCATATAAAGGCGTTGATATTCTCGACGCAAATGGTAATCTAAAGGATACATATACCATATTGTTAGAAATATCTAAAGTATATCAAGAGATACTTGAGACGGATAAGATTGCTGGTACAAATAGAGGTCAAGCATTAGTAGAAGCAATTGCTGGTAAAAATCGTGCAAATATAGCATCTTCTATCTTGTTAAATCCAGAACTTTTAGAAAACGTTTACAATAAAGCTCAGAATAGTGAAAATTCTGCACAGCAAGAATTAGAAAAATATTTAAACTCTGTTGACGGTGCAATTGCAAGATTTAATAATGCCTTACAACAGTTTCAGTATAATCTTTTAGATGCAGATACTGTCAGTAATGTTATTGATTTTGGAACAAAAGTTATCAATATGATAGATGACATTACGGAAAAACTTGGAGGTTTACCTGGTGTAATTGGAGCTATTTCTGGCGCATTAATTTCGATTAAAGACATTGGATTTTTCACTGGTGCTAATGGCAAATTTGGATTGAATAATAGTGGCCTTGGAGCATTTATTAATGCTCCAATTGACGCAATAGGGAATCGTGTTGAATTGAATAAAGCAATGAAAACTTATGGTTCCCAGTTCCAAAGTGTCATCAACTCTTTTGCGAAGTCAAGTAATTACGAAAGATCTATGCTTGATAAGACATTTATTAATGCAGACAACTTTCGGAATGCTGCATCTATAAAAGACACTTTAGATGAATTAATACTAAAAGAAAAAGAATTAGGTCATACTGGAGAATTAAGTGCTGAACAAATTAAGACGGCTTTTACTGGTGCTGGTAAATCTTTGTCTGGCTTAAAAGCTGTTGCATCTGCTGTTGGCGCAACTTTACTAAATATTGGTGTATCATTAGCAATTACTCTTGCTATAAATGCGGCAATTAAAGCATGGGATAATTATGTACATGCACTTGATCACGCAAAAGAAAAGTATGAAGAAAATGAGACTCAGCTTGAATCATTGAATTCCCAGTTGGAAACAACAAATACAAGAATTGACGAATTGCAAAACAAGGAATCATTAACGTTTGTCGAAGAACAAGAATTAGAAAAATTACGGGAAACCAACAGACAGTTGGAACTAGAAATAGAAAATCGAAAACAGTTGTCTGAAATAAATAAATCTAAACTTCAAAAAGAAAATGCAAAAGCATTCAATAGACGTTATGGTCGTTTTGATGAAACTGGGAACAATAGAAACAGAAAGGTAAATCCTCAATCTGGCCGATATGCAGGAGATGAATTATCTTATCTAATTGATCAAAGAAATATTGCCCAAGAAAAATATAATAAAGCCATTTCTCACGGGAAAGATAAAGTTGCACAAGGAGCTCAAAATACAATCGATTCATATAATAGTAGAATCGAAGAAGAAATTCAAAAACTATTAGATTATCGCAAAACGGCACTCGAAGTCGGAGATGATGTTACCAGAGAAGCAATTGATGTTCAATTAAAGTTTGCGTATAAAAATACAAATCAAGAAAACGTATGGAATAACCAAATATTTGATTCAATATTTGATACGGATGGTCTTGAAAAAACAAAAGACGAATTTATCGAATTAGCACGAACTGGCCAATTAAACATCGATGAATTTCCAAAATTAAAAGCCGCATGGGAGGCTGCCGATTTTATTGGTGCTGGTCATGATGTTGAGGAATTAACAGAACGATTAAAAGCATTATGGTTACAAACTGAGGCTGGTCAACATTACATTAGTGGTAGGGATCGTTTTGAAGATATATTGCCATCTTATGATGAGAATGGTTTTAGGAGTGGTACTAGCACAGAGTTTAATTCGTGGTATGATCAACAGAATATTTCTGATTACGCATTAATTGATACTATTGGGTTTTCTCAAATGTATCAAACCGTCAGAAATGAAATGGGATTAACTGCGGACGCCGCAGATGTACTTACAGAGGCTTTAAATAGATATAAAAATGTACAAACCGAAGTACAAAAACAACCTACTGATTTTACAAATCAAGATTTTTCAGAGAATTTAACACAAAAACTTGCCAAGGTTCAAACCGCTTATTCTTCGTTTTTTGAATCTGTCGAAAAAGGATCAGAAAAAGCATTCGATCTTGATACACTGGAAGGTCTCAGACAGGATCTTGTTCAAGGTGTGGTAAATGGCGAAACAGATATTAAGAATGCTGTTGGCGTTACCGCTGAACAATTTAAAAAATTTGAGGATGTAGTTGGTAATAGTAATAGTACGTTAGAAGAACAAAAAGAGGCTTGGGATGAGCTTAGTACTGCTTTAGCAAACGCATATTGGGATAGTGCAACAGATGGCTTAAGTAAAATTGATGATGGTACAAAACAATTAATTAAAGATCAATTAATCTTAAAAGGATACACTAAGGAATCCGTAGATGCATTTGTTGATTTCAAATCAATTGAAGCTCAGATAAGCAGTGAAGAACTACCAATTTTAAATTTCAAAGTTGGAATAAGTGATGAATCAATTACAGAAACTCAGACAAAAATAACTTACGTCAGAGGTATGCTGGAGGCAGAATTAGCTAACGGTGGTGATACATCTGCGTTACAGGCAGAGTTAGATGCATTACTTGACACACAGAAACTTCAAATTTGGGCACAGACTTTCTCTCAGCTTATTGGAGAAAGCAAGAATTCTCTAGTTGAATATACTGCACAATTAATTGCGGCAAACGACATAGATCTTAATAATGATGCAAGTGTTACTCAGTTACAGAAATTAATGTCAAGCTCAGGTCTGACCGCAAATGCAATTTCTAAACTTATAGAGTTAATGGAAATATATAATAAAATTGCTAGCGGGTACTATGATAATAACGGAGCTTATCTTGAGGGTGCAAAAGCAAGAGCAAAGCAATTGCTGACAGAAATAGAAGCTATTAATTCTCAACCACTTAAATTAGATACCAAAAAGGTTGAAAATAGTTTAAAAAATACTGGCACTGCCGCAGGTAAAGCAGCCGACAAAATGTCCGACCTCTCCTCCGAACTTAACAAGCTCGAATCTGACTATAAAGCTCTTCAAGAGATGGTAGATACCTACAACGAGACTGGCGGTATAACATTAGAGCAAGCAGAAAAACTAGCAGATATGGATTTCAAGGTACTCTCCGCTCTCTCATTTGATGAGGAAACTGGAGCTGCTAGACTTGATAATTCTGCAATGCAAGATCTAACCAAGTCAAAAATATCGTATTTAAAGGTTCAAATGGCTTTACGCGCTTATGATTTAATATCGACATTCACAAGCGAAACAGCTGCGATAGAGTATTTGAATTCAGCAATTCGTCAGGGTACTGCAGATGCAGCTAATTATTTAGCTATACTTGAAAAGGCCAATGGATTAAAACTTGGTTACTACGGTTCACAAGCAAGAGAGGAAGTTGAAGATGCCCTTCTTAATGGTTTTAAGCTTCTTGATAACATCACTTTCGAAGTAGAAGGTGGTGGCGAAGGCGGAGAAGGTGGCGGTGGCGGCGGTGGTGCCGCAGGCGGTGATGATGAAGCTGCAAAAGAGGCTGCCGCATACAAAGAAAAGCTTGAAAAAGATATAGAGCGTGAATACTTTGACTGGATCGAAATTAAACTTGATAAACTAGACAAGGATGTTCAAAAGTGGGTTGACTCTGTTGACAGACTATTCTCGTTCTGGAACAAGAACTGGGCCATCAATAAATCAATTCAGGCTGGTCGTACACAAATTGCCGCACAAGAAAGCGCATTCCAATATTATCTCAAATTTGCACAAGATGCCGCTGCAGACGCTGGTCGTTATGTCAAAGACTATAATGATGAAGGTGAATACGATCTTGAGAAGATACAAATTGTTGGTGTAGATGGTCTTTCAAAAGCATATCAAAAACTATTCGAAACAGGAAAGATGGCTGTTGAGAAATTTAATGGTCATCAATATGATCCTTTAGATCCAGAACATAGTAGTTACGGTGGAACAAAAACACTTTACGAAAAGCTCCAGGCTTATCAGGAGTGGTTTGACAAAGCCATAGCTGCTCAGGAGAAAATCACCGAGCTTTACCAGCAAGAACGAGATCTTATCAAGTCAAAGCTGAATAATGTTATTGAGTATTTTGACACCCTGGATTCTTATTTTGATTCCGTGGTTTCGAAGTTAGATTCTGCAATGTCGGTCAAAGAGGCTTCTGGCCAACGCAAGAGCATTTCTGATTTGCTTCAGACATATTCTGCTGATTTCGAATCTATGCTTAACGCAGAAGAAAAACAGTGGGAATATCGAACTGGAATTTCGAAGAAGCATACACGTAGTTCAGAAGAAGTATTAGCTGATATCAATACGGTTAATTATTCTGACACTGATCTGTATAAGAATGTCGCACAGCAGCAACAAGATATTCTTGCTCAGCAAGAAGCTTATAATGACAAGCAGGCTGAAATTGCAGATCTGAAGCAACAAATAAAGGAAGAAACAGATAAAGCTTATAAGAAGGAATTACAGGCTGAACTCAAGGTTCTTAAGAAGGAAGCTAAAAATCTCAAACTTACTAAGGCACAAACAGATACTCTGAATAATATGAATAAAGAGATGGAAGCTTTTGATTCCATCTATTCTGCTTCTGAGTATTACGATGCTATTAAAGATGAGACTGATGCTCTTCGCGAACGTCAAGATACATATGATGATTTGCAACAACAGATTGCCGATAAAAGGGTAGAGATATCCGAAGCTGCTTCAACTGCAGAAAAGAAAGAGCTTCGAAAAGAGTTAAAAGAACTACAGGCCGAAGCTAAAAAGGTAAAACTAAATAAGAAACAGTCTAAGAATCTCACCGCATACGAAGGTCAGATTGGTGCAATGGCGGATGCTGGCAATTATGGTATGACACAAAATGTGTCTAATGCTATTGCGCAGCGTGATGCGCTAAGACAAAGAAAACAGACATACCAAGAACTGACTGAATATATCGCAGAGCTAAATCAGGCTATTAAAGAAGAGACTGATAAGGCGTATAAGAAGGAATTACAGACAGAACTTAAGCAGGTTAAAAAAGAAGCCAAGAAGGCGAAGTTAAGTTCTAATGACGAGAAGATTCTGAAGGCGCTCGAAAATCAGGTTGACACAATTCAGGATATACAGACTCAGGCTGTCGTTGATAACGCAACCGCCTCGACTGCTATGTACCAAGAATTGGTTAAGAAGATTGGTAATCTTCAGCAAAAAACCACTTTGAGTGCCTCTCAACAAACCACATTGGCTTTATATCTTGACGAACTTAATGCAATAAATGCAGGAATTGCATCAGATAAACTAAAAGAATATATTTCTATATACGAGAAGTGGTTCGCTCAAAAGGAGCCACCATGTCTAGTAATAGTCATGTAAAATATATCTTAATTGCAAGAACTCCCTAAAGACAATCAAGCTACAGCATAGGGATGAAATAAGCCCAAGTGCGAATGCGGTGAAAACAGAAAAAATTGATTGTATGGAGACGAGGAGAAATCCCCTGTCTCTATTTTAATGGGTAATTGGCAGCCAAGCCCCGAATAGGGGAAGGTTCAACGACTATGACGAAAGTCAGTAGATCTGCAAGCGATTGGTAGATCGAAATGGATATTACCTATTCTTCTCATTAGTTAGGAGAAAAATGATAAATGAAACAGTGAAAATAAAATGGACAAAAAGAAATAAAGATTATTATGAAAATAAAGGGTATAAATATACATTTGATAATGATGATGTGTTTATCCAAACCAATGATTTATCTCCTGGGTCAGGAATAAAAGTTAATGGTAATTGTGATTATTGTGGAGATCCGATATGTGTTCCATGGAATATATACAGAGAAAGACATGACAGATATCCTAAAGATGCATGTAAAAAATGTGCACCGCTAAAGAATAAAGAAATGCATTGGGTCGATCATGTTAATGAAGTATTTGTAAGAATACAACAGCTATGCAAAGAAAATAATCTTGATCTAATAACATCGGAAGATGAATACATAGACCAGCACATGAAAATTACTTTGCGTTGTAGAAAACATGGCATTTTTCAGGTGATTTTATGCGACTTTTTGCATGGGCATATGTGTCAACAATGTTCATATGATACATTAAGAGAACAACGTGCGTATTCTCCACAGTATATCAAAGAATATATCGAATCAATCAATAACAATGTGTTAGAGAATCCTGAAGAATATATCAATGTGTTTACTCCAAATCTTCGTATACGATGTAATTGCGGAGATGTGTATTATACTAGTTTTAGAGGATATAAAAAAGATGGACAAATCAGATGTCCAAGCTGTTCTAAATCTATTAGTAATGGAGAAAAGGCGATAATGGATTGTTTAGATAGATTAATGATTGAATATATTCCAGAGTATACAAAACATGAATGCATTGACAAACGAAGATTGCCATTTGATTTTTATTTGCCATTATATCATTTGTTTATTGAATATGATGGTATTCAACATTTTAATCCGACGTTTGGTAAAGAATCATTCGATATAACACAACGTCATGATCAACTCAAAAATGATTATTGTAAAGAGAATTCGTTAGAACTTCTCCGTATTCCATATTGGGAATACGACAACATTGAAATGATTATCAAACAAAAATTAGATGAAATAGGTAAAAGAAATAGTCTGATCTCATAGGAAACTATGAGCAGGGTAAAACCCTGAGACGGTGTAGCGAACCGTCTTAACACAAATGGGAAATTAAACAATAAGACATCACTTACGACGGCAGAATATAAATCTCTCAACAATCTTAACGATCGTAAGGAAGCAATTGAAAAGGCATATCAAGATCGTATGAATCAATTACAGCAGGAGCTGCAAGATGCCCTTGTTGTAGAAGGTAAAGCAGAAGCTGATCTTTCTCAGAACTTTAATAGACGTACTGACGAGCTCAGAGAGTCATATGAAAAGCAGATACATGATATACAATATGGCTACATGGATACATCAAAGTACAAGAGTGAGCGGGCGGCTTATGACAAGCTTTTAGAAAAGCAGCGTACTCAGGCGGCAAAAGGTAAGAGCTTATCTACTTCTGATCAGAAGAAATTAGATAAATATGCAGCAGAAATGTCTGCTCTTGAAGAAGGTGCCACATATACAAATATCAATGACTTCATTTCACAATGGTCTTTCTGGTATGACAATCAAGCAAAATATCTACAAGGTAAGCTTGGAAAAAATGCTAAGAAATATGATACATATGCAGCGAATATCAAGAATTGGACTCAGGAGAAAACAGACGAACTTCGTTCATTGCAAAACGAGATGGACGATAATCTCGAGAATCTTGAATCTGAATACGAAACCCAAGTTAATGAAAACGAGAAAAATATAAATGAGCAAAAGGAGAAACTTTGGGAGACGGCTCGTGCAATTGCAGAATTTGAAGTCACTAGTACTCAAGCAATTATTGACGCTTTAGATACAACAATTGAGAGATATGAAAATGTTGCTCAAGTGTTAGAGAAGACCAACTTTGATGCTTTGAAGAAATACGGCATCATGGATCTCTTTAATCTTGATGATGAGAAAGATGTGTCTGAACTTATCACTGAGCAGCTTACAAATGCTATCAATGATTCTAAGGAGAAGGTTAATACTCTTGTCCAGCAGGTTGGCCTTTACGAAGAACTTCTTGAAGCGGCTGATCGTGGCAGTTTTGAGGCAATATTTGAAAAGTACCGCGAACAAGCTGGCTCTGAAATGAATGAGCTTATTGATAACTTGATCACTCAATTAAATGAGAATGACTTCACTGATAATACGTGGGTTGACGATTGGAATAAAGCATTAGCCGATTCTCTATCTGAAATCCTTAGTGTCACTGAAGGCGTTGAGAACTTGAAGAGTGAACTCAGAGAAGAGGTTATCTTTAAGGCTGCCAACAATGCAATTGAGATGGTCGAGTCATTAAATGACCATTTAGAGGCAATGGCTGGTCTGATTCGTGATGAGTGGACTTCTGATGTTAATGGTCTGACTTCTTACGGTGCGGCTAAGGCGGCTGTGCTTGCCAATCAATATGGCGAAGCACAAAAGGCTGTTGAAGCATATGCGGATAAGATTAAGGCAATTGAAGAAGCACAGAAGAACGAGAATACTCAATATGCTTCCAATGAAGAGTATGTCAAGGCTCTTAATGAAGCCTATCAGGATTATTATGATAGTCTCACAAACGTTGAGAATATTGCCGTAAATTTAGTTGAGCTTTCTAAGGAAGCAACGCAGGCTGAGATCAATCAGATTAAAACACTGATAGATGTTCGCAATAAAGCCTTGGCTTCCAAGAAGGCTTACTATGATTACAATAAGAATATTCAGGCTAAGACAAAAGAGATCGAGGCCCTTCAAGCAGAAATAGATGCCCTTAATGGTGTCAATACAGCTGAAGCCAAGGCTCTACAAAAACAGAAAGAAATGGCCTTGGAAACAGCACAAGAAGCTCTCGAAGACCTGCAGATGCAGCATCAGTTTGAATTAAGTACAAATGCCCTCAGTCAATTCCTCGAGGATTTGGACCGCACGCTCGATGATGCAAATGAAACAATAGACAAGACATTCGAGAAATTCGCGCAAGATCTTAAAGATATTCTCGGAGTTGCAGAGAATGCCGATGTTCAAACTGCTTACGATAATATCTACAGTTTATTACTTGGTACAGATGCAAAAGTAACAAGCGCGATGACTAATACCACTCCGAATGTTGGTAGTACAACGCCTACTACGTCAGGAGCAACTAGTTCATCGTCTGGTTATGTAGAGATAAGTCCGAATGAATTCTTATCGTCGCTGTCTTCTACTATGACCAATATCATTGTACCGAAGTTTGATCTTACCAACGGTTATCTTAGCAACATCCAAACATTGTTACAGAGCAAGGTTGCTCCAGATGTGGCAAAGATGGCCTCTACAAATAATAATGTTAATCTCTCATTCCAGGCTCCAAAGATTGAGGTTAATGGCGCAGTTGATGCGACCGTTGTTAGAGATCTTCAAGCACTCCTGGATCAAAGCAGCGATTACACGATGCAAAAGATGTTTGCGGAACTCCGCAAGATGGGATATCAAGTCACATACGGTGGCTAAATTAGGGGAGAGGGGTCGCAAGACTCCTCTCCTACTCTATAAGAAAGGCGGTGATTACTTTGGCTCTCTTAAATTATGACTATTTTATATTTGACGGTCATTCTTCGAACGAATTCGGATTACAAGTCTGCGCATTTAATATGAATGACACTTGGGAAACAGGTTTGAATGTTGATTTAAAGCGCGGCGACAATAACATGGTTCGTACGGAAATGAATCTATACGGTGCTGTATATAACAATACATTAAAGTTTGAGATTGGCGTAATACCAAAATATAATCGTGAATTCACTCCAGATGAAAGCCGAAGTATAAATAATTGGTTACGCAGATCAAATATGTATCAGAAATTGCATTTTAATAGCAATGATCCAGAGCATATAAATTTCTATGCTGTATGTACGAATATTGAAGATAAGATATATGGATGTCATGCTGGAAAGCAAATTACATTTACATGCAATTCGCCATTTGGATTTATGAATCCGATTTCTCGTACCTTTAAAGTTAGTGACGGGGAGGCTCTTGCTCAGAAGTTTTTCAATCTTTCTGATAATGGCATTTACTATCCCATTATGACTATTACGGCCTCAGAGAATTTCTTAGGTGTTGTTGCTTATGAAAGTATTACGGATAGTAATTCTGGCTTCATTGATTTCAAAGGTGTGGAAGGCAAAGACGGTAAGAAGGTTGTTGTGTTAAATGGACAACAGAATACGGTAAAGGACGCCGATGGTAATTTGATTTCTGGATACAAAATTGGTTGGAATAAAACCACAAATATCTATTGGTTTAGATTGCTGCCTGGTGCTAATTTAGTTCGATTCATTGGAGACGACGTTACATTTAAGATCACATGTGAGTTTCCTAGAAAGGTAGGTACTGTATGAGAGATAGTATAGGCAGAATCTACCTGTGTAAACCTAATGGCGTTTTACTTGGCGCAATTGAAGGTGTGACTGAATCTACGGCTAGATTAAAACGAAGTGTTTCAAGTACATGGGAACTATCATTTGAAGTACAAAGATACATTTCTGTCGATGGGGAATTACATGAAAGCAGCTATTATCAATCAATTGGTGAAATGATGGAGTTATTTATGTCATATCCCAAGGATGCAAGATTTGTAATAGATGCTGAGCCATCTATTGTTGGAGATGGAGTAACGGAAAAGAAAACAATTACCGCACATTCTATTGAGGCAGAATTATCTAATAAGTTATTAAAGCAATTTAAAGTAAATTGCGGTACAAAGGATTCACAGGAATATTTGGTTGGATATTACAATGACGAAGGAGATTTCGTTAATGTCAATCTTAATCCATATACCAATCTTCCTGTTGATTATATTGTCGTCTGGAATAACTATGCGGAGGAATTAACTACAGAGCGAGAAAAGATTGCTGCTTTAGATTTGCGCGTTTCTACTGTTTCTGGGTTAATACAGAATAAAGATTGTTATGAATATCTTCATGATTTTCTAAGGTCTTATCCACGAATTGAATGCGATCCGCTTGTTGAAGGAGGCTGCAATATTTATTTACATGAACTGTCTGCTGAAAACGAATATGGTTATGAATTATTTGTTGGCAGCGAAGAAGGTACTTTTACACAAGAATATTTATTAACTGGAATAGATAATCTGATTAATTATTATCAAACATATGGAAAACAACTATCTATGCTGGATCTTGCAATAGAGAAGGCGCATGCGTCTGGTTGGACAGTAGGAAATATTCCAATTGATATAGCACATAAAAAGTACAACTTTGATATAGATAAGCAGGATATTCTGTCTTTCTTTAAAAGTAAGTGTACTCAAACCATGAAGGTAATTTTTGATTTTGATAGATATGATAGACGTGTAAATATCATAGATATTGCCAATACTGATGACGAACATGATACTGGCGTATTCTTATCATATAGAAATCTAGTCAAACAGATTGATATCAAGACGTCTTCTCAGGATGGAATTCGCACAAAGTTTGTGCCAACTGGAAACGAAAATCTTGGCGTATTATATGCTAACTTCGGAGAATATGACATAGTAAACCTTAATTGGTTTATGGATAAGATTAATGAATATGGGGAAAACCAGTATGTGACAGCAGAGCTGCATGACAAATATCATGCCTGGGAAGATTATAGATATTCTACTCCTGTATCGTACGATGTTAATGGTACGACCATGTCATTTGATAGTCGTAGAGACGCGTACAGAGAACTAACCAAAAAATATAATCAATATACGATTGATATTGATGCTATTAAGAATAAGCTTCCAAATGATGGGTGTTCGATTGATTATACAACATTCACATTTAAGGAATTAAATATTGCTTATAAAGCGTATTTCAACGCATTGGAAACTTTGGAGCAATTATATATGAGTGATGTTGGCGCGGTCAGTTTTGATCGTGATACACTTATTGCTCTTGATGGACATGGTAATGAATGTACAAGCATAAAAGACACATTTTACTGGCTAGATTTCTGCTGCTACTACTATACCATCATCCCTAACGTCATAAACGCGCTCAGGATTTACGTAAAGACAGATGAACATGGTACTATGTCTGAGGAAAATCCAGAGCAATATGACGCAGAAAAAGGGGAATGGATAGAGAACCTTGGTGGCAATCCGTGGTATAACGGTGACGCCAAACGTGTGACAGAGAATATGTCGGATGAGTTTATGTACGACATGAGCTTGTATGGCACTGTCGAACTTGCCGCCAAGAAGAAAGCATGGCAGGAATGTGCCGCCACTTTGTATAAGGTTGGCTACGTGCTGCAAAATGGTGTGGTCGTGGAGGATGTTCCGCTGGAAGACTATGAGTACAACACTCCAGATGAGACTGGCTGGAATAGATTAAGCGACGAACAGAAGCAAAAATATACGAGCGAGGCCAGCTTTGAGCGGCAACTGAATGAATATCTTAACTACGTCAGCACATGGGTGCGTGAGAATGCGCTCACTCATGGAGAGACCAAAGGTGTTATTCAGATGGCGCAGGATGCGCTGGATGAGCTGCAACCTAAGGTCGATGCACTTGAAGCGGATCAGGCTCGGATCGATGAGATCCGTAAACAGATTGCCAGCGAAGTTACGTGGGAGAACTGGGAAGGAGGATTCACAGAAGAAGAACTGGAGATCATGTACACACTCGTGCGTGAGGCAGACTATACAAACAATAACATTCTTATTACAAGTTTGGATGATATTGCAACTACCGTTGACGCGCAGGAGGAACTGTATGTTGATGCCACTACCGCCCTATACGAACGCTCTCGCCCGCAGCTGACATTTGATGTTGGCGTGGATAATTTGTTTGCTATTCCTGAGTTTGAATGTATGGCGGACAGCGTGGACCTTCTGAACTATATCCGCGTTTCTATAGGTCTGTATGATGACGAGTTTGTCAGACTTCGTGTGACAGATATTGAGGAGAATCCTCTTATTTTGGATGACGAGCTGACTTTAAAGTTCAGTAATATGACATATACGCTGCAAGGTGTAAATGATCTGGCCAATCTGTTTAATTCCATGAATGGAACTTCAACAAGCAGTTCTTCTGGATCTTCCAATGGTTCGTCAAATGGATCAGGCACTTATGGTAATAATGATGCGCAGATTCAGATTGCGAATAATATGCTTAACGCGCTTCTGAAGTCCAAGACGTACACGAATTCTGTCAGCCAGACAGTTGTGAATCAGTTGAGTTCAGATGGAATTACAAAGATTCTTATGGCTGGAAGCGGATTGTTTGACAAACTTGAATCGGGTGATCTGCGTATCAGTGGCGAATGTTTGGTTGATTATATCAAGTCTCTAAACTGGAATGATGTCACAAAGGAAGGCAGCATCATTCGTGTTGCTGATGGTACATTCTCACTTGGAAATGCCAAACTTACATGGGATGGTCATGAGATGGTGATCGATGGTTCGGTTCGAATCAGCGGGCATGTTATTGCCGATTTCATTACTTCCGAAGAAGTAGAGACTCAATTTGAAAATGTATTTGAAGATTTAGCGAGTGCAGAAGGACTGATACAAATTAATGGGCATCACATTCATGGCAAGCTAGAATCACAAAATGGTGAATATTATATAGATGTTGATAACGGCGAGGCAATTATGCCGTTTCTTCGTATTACAGAGAGTGGTGCGACTTATTCTGGCGAACTTGATAATGCTACTGGAACAATTAATCATGTGTCTGGTAGTTTTGATGGTACGTTGCATAATGTTGATGGCACTGCTACAGATCTTGAGGTATCGGGAGTGTTCAAAAACTCTCATGCTTATACTACTCTCCTATCCAACGGTCGAATAGTTGGCGTGGATGAAAGTGGTAATATTGGGTACTTAGATGACCCGTACGGTGCAGCGATTGCGGATTTGGATAGACGCGTCAAAGCATTAGAAGACGCCAGCGGCAGTTAGTCCGTTGGGGAAAGGAGACATTGTGAATAGTATTACTAAGGATATCACACTTGGTTTCTATGATGAAGTCGGTAGACCGTCAATTTTTTGTCGGCAATCCGATACTGAGCGTAGAGTACGCTTTCAGCTGATCGACGAAATGGCTGCCTATATCATAGAAGATGTGACGTATATTGCCATCAAGATTCGTTATGCGGATGGCACGATTATGGCTCCGTATCTTATTCCAGATTATGAAACGTCTGAAGATAAGAGCGAACTGACAATTAAACTTACGCCGAATATGCTCGCATGTCCAGGTGTGAATAAGTGTGATTTGATATTTATAAAAGCAGATGAGCCGCCCAGATGGGATGAAGAAGGTCATATTATTTCTGATAATTCGCAAATACTGACCACGTGTTCTTTTAATCTGTATGTGGATGGCTCTGTATATAATGACGGCTGCATGACTACGATTGACAATGTTGCGGCCAGTGAATTGCTAGCTCTTGTTATCTCTGCACAATCTATCATTGATCATGATAAAGATTATCAGGCTAATGAAGCGACACGTATTGATAATGAAAACCTGCGTATTGCGCATGAAGCTGTTCGTGTTGAAAACGAAGATAAGCGTGTTAAGGATAATACGCGAATTAATGCGTGGAATGAGGGCGGTGAGTATACCGACGATGATGGTGAGACCGTCGTAGTCAAGAATACATATACAGATCGTCATGGTCAGGTGCATCCTGTCGATATCTCGGATCTTCAGAATATGAGTTATATTGCCCTTGCTGGTTATATGAAGTCTATTCTTGATGAAGAGTACTATCCTAAGCTCGCGAAGAGTTGGGCTGTTGGTGGCACAGGTATTGATGAACATCCTGGTGAGGACACGGATAACTCTATGTATTATAGCAATCTCTCCAAAGGATATAAGGATGAATCAAAAATCCTGCGTGATGAGACTGCGAATATCCGCCATGGTATTGACGAAGCATTAGAGAATAATATGCCGCGTGTGTGGGTCGATCCTGAGACTCGCGAGCTTATGTATACTGGCGGCAGATTTGAATTGAGCGTCAACAACGAAGACGGATATCTATATTATGTTTTAACATGAGGGAAAGGAGAACGCTTAAATGAATGCAAGCGAAGGAAATAGAGCGGGAAAAGTAGCAATGCGGCCTCTTGGCCCTTATGAACCTACCCGCGCTTATGAAGTGCTCGATATTGTTGAGTACGAATATGCAGCATATTGCTGCAAACAAACATCTACTGGCAATACGCCGTCTCGTGATAGCGAGTACTGGATGTACTTATGCTCTGCTCCAGAGATGGAAAATCTGGTGCTTAAGACGGATATTGCCACAGATAATAAATTGGGAATTGTCAGGCCAGATGGTGAGACGATTACTATTGATGCGAATGGTGTTATTAGTGGCGCAATGGAGACTCCTATTGCCACAGAGGATACTGTTGGTACGGTGAAACCTGATAATGTTACAGTTAGTGTTGATGATAACGGTGCCCTGTCTGTTACGCCAGATGATGAGCTGAATGATGGAAGCGAAAATACTGTGCAAAATAAGGTTGTTAAGGCAGCGCTTGATAGCAAAGTTGGTACTATAACGAAGGACCTTTTGATTGAAGCAAGTGGTTGGGCGAATGATGAATATGTTATTCATGACGATGATATTGAAGGTATTGAAGGTAACAGCGATGGTATGATTGGTCTTAGTGCAAACGCTTCCAGTGAGCAGCGTATTGCCGTACGTGATGCATCGCTTGGTATCAAGTCACAGGTTGATGGTGCACTGACGCTGATCGCGGATCGTGGAGCGCCCGCAATTGATGTTCCGATTACACTGATTTTATTGAAATAAGGAGGTATAAATATGATCATATCTTTATTTTCAAGCGGTGGTGGTGGAACATATGATGTCAAGCTTGGTGTTGCGCTGCCTAGTGTTAGTAGTACTGGTCTTGTGTACGATGGCACAGCAAAATCGCCTACCATTGGCTCGTACTCAAGCGATCTTATGACTGTTACATATACACCGCAGACGAATGCGGGTACATATACTGTGCAATTCTCACTGAAGGATAAGAATAAGTACGCATGGCTAAATACTATTGATAGCGCGGATCAGTATGTGCAGTGGTCTATTGCAAAGGCTAATGGCACAATTACTGCCAGCCCCGCTTCTGTTGAAGTTGGAGAAGGTGAGACGAAGACTGTTACCGTGACGACTTCCCAGAACACGACCATACATGCGACCAGCAATAACACTGCAGTTGCTACTGTATCCGTGTCTGGAAATACACTGTCTATTTCTGATGGTGGCACGGAAGGCACTGCAACTATTACTATTAGTGCGGATGCGTCGAGCAATTATACGTACGGGACGAAGACTGTAGCTGTTGTTGTGGAACATTTGAAGATTGTTACTTGGGCTGACGGTACTGATGCACAGATTGCTAAGATGTGTGTTGCAAGTGATCAGGGTAAGTTAAACCTTTATGACTATTGGAATGTTGGTGATGAACGTACCGTTTCACTAAGTGCAATGAGCGCTACTGGTGTTGGAGAATCACATGTTGCGCAGAATACTATTATGGTTATTACGAATAAAGGTGGATATCCAATAACGAATGGATATTGCAGTGCATTTATCATACAGCAAAAACAATGTTTGTCAGAACGAGGATACATAAATTCATCTGCGAGGAATGCTGGTGGATGGAATAGCTGTGCCAGAAGAACGTGGTGTAATAATATATATTATCAAGCTATTCCTAATACTTTAAGACAAATATTTAAAGAAGTACATGTAAAAGCAATGAATGGTGGTAATCAAGCTGGTACTACTCTTGTAACATCTAATGATTATTGTTTTCTACCAGCAGAAGTCGAAGTTATCAATTCCAGAATTAATGCAGCCTGGGACGAATATTCGTACTATAGTGGATGGGATTATTATCTGACTGCGTCAAATAGAAAAAAAGGAAACAACTGGTGGTTGCGGACTGCTTGGTCAACCGATAGTCAATATTGGGCTCTTATAAACACATCAGGAGACAGCAGTTATAATTCAGGAGCAGCAAATTTAAGTAGTATTGGTATTGCCCCCTGCGGCTGTATTGGCACAGCAAACGATGGAACAGGCACAATAATTCCATCATGGTCTGATGGTACAGACGAACAAATAGTAGCGGCAATAGCAAGTGCGGATGCTGGAAAGATTAATCTGTCAGATTTGTGGAATATTGGCGATAAGCGTGCTATAAACCTTAGTGCGATGGCTGCCACTGGAGTAGGTGAATCACATCGCGCCCAAACTGTGAATCTTGTTCTTTGTGATGCAAATAATACTAATTATCCTTATGTAACACCTACAAGTGGGCGTACGTATTGCAATTTTGTTGTACAGCAGGAGAACTGTTTATCTAGCACGGATTCTGGTACTACATCGGATTCTGAGAGAGGATATATGAATTCCCCTTATACTAACGCTGGCGGATGGAATGGATGCGCACGACGTACATGGTGTAATAATGTATATCGTACTGCAATTCCGAGTACATTAAGATCCATTTTTAAGCAGGTGAAAGTCAAAGCTATGAATGGCGGAAATCAATCTGGTACGACACTTGTACAATCAGATGATTATTTCTTCTTACCTGCAGCTAAAGAAATATTTTATGACACTCCGTCGAGTGATACTTATGCATATTCTAATTCAACAGAATGGAATGCATTATCAACGTGGAAATATTATGAAACAACAACGAACCGTGTAAAGAAGATAGGATCAAGTGGTGCGGCGTGGGCCTGGTGGGAGCGGTCTCCTTATCGCAATAACACGAATAGCTTTTGCTCTATAAGCTCCAATGGTGACGGCGGCATGAGCAGCGCGGAGGACACTCGTGGGTTGGCTCCTTGCGGCTGTATCTAACGCGTAATGTTTATGAATGAAAGGAGAATTTTAAATGAAAAAGTACGTAGTTTATAAACCGTTTCAAATTTTCAAAGGTGGCGTACTTCCCATTGGAACGGCAGTTAGCTGTGATGATGATGGTAAAGCATACTATGAAGGATACTTCATCTGTTTGATTCATAGCGTACACTCTCAAGAATGTCTCGTTGGAGATGACGATGGGCGTGGAATGGAGCGCGGAAAACTTATCGAAGATATTGAAAAGCTCGTTCAGGGAGAACAAGATCTTGGTCTTCGTATGGATCGTGTCACTGCTCTCTGGGAGGATGACACGGCTAAGAAGTATGTAAGATACAATGATCCATCTAATCCTTGGCTTTGGGATGATAGTTATTTCTGTGCCGACATAGATGACTTGGAACATATCAAGAGTATTATTATCAACGCACCTCATTACGAGGAAGAAGAAGGGAGTGAAGAGAATGTCAGTGACACAACAAATTCGTGACATTTACAAGGCGCTTAATAACCTTCACGGGGTATTAAACGAACAGTCTGCTCGTATCGACCAGTATCTTAATCATCGGTGTGATTCGAATCAGTCTGAAATCAATCAGAATAGTGACGCTCTGATTGAGGTTTCTCAGGATCTGGACGTTCGCGTTACAGAGCTTGATGATGCAGTTATTGAGGTTTCTCAGGATTCGGATACTCGTATCACCGAACTTGAGGATGCAGTTATTGAACTTGCGAACACAGTCGCAGGAGAAGAGTAAGAAAGGAGCTAATTATGGCAGCAATTTATGCACGTAGAATTTGGGATGGAGCGTATTCGTTTGACAAGGTTCCCGCAAAGTATAAGAACGCTGTTCTTGAGAAAATGCAGCAGGATGTAGCAGCTGGACTCCACACGCCTGAAGAGTACAAGGATCGTACTGGTATGGATTACCCCGTTGTCGAAGGCGAGCCTGAAGAGTAAAACTAAATACTGTATTGCTGGGGAGGGCTAACTACCCTCCCCTATTTTGTGTCCAATTTTTACAATTTTTGCGCAAAAGAATTAATTCAATTGTAAAAATTGAACACGCAAGGAGGATTAATATGTTCAAGTTTCTTAGAGCATTGATGGGCGAATCCAGCGTTGCCAAATCCAATGACAATGTTGTGTTTGACCAGCAAACAAAATACCTCCATTTTGACGTTACAGAAGATGGAGTTGTAAAAAGATATACCGTTTATGCGCCTGGTAGCGCTGCGGCAACCTCCTATGATAATACAGCATCAACAAGCACGTCTGTAACCGTGCAAGAAGCAATTGATGAATTATATAGGTTGGTTAAGGCTGCTGTTGTCAGTATTGAGCCTGATGATGAAAATGAAAGCATGATTATTCATGGGGCACAGGCTAATGATGCATTTGAGTCTGTTACTTTGTCTCTGGTGAAAGCCGACAGCGATGAATCTATGGACACATAAGAAAGGAGTAAGTTATGCCTGTGACGAAATTATATACGAAGTCTTGGCAAGATAGCGAGGGTACTCTCCGTTATTACAAGGATGAGGATGCCCGCAATTCTATTGATGCTATCGAAGGGAAGATTCCCGCTGGAGCTTCGTCTAGTAATAAATTAGCAACTGCTTCCGATCTTGCGACAAAGGTGGATGCGGTTAGTGGTAAAGGTCTTTCGACAGAAGATTACACAACTGCCGAGAAAACCAAGTTGTCTGGATTGGAAAACTATGATGATACTGCTCTCGCTGGTCGTGTTACGGCAACTGAGAATGCTATCACCACTCTGAATGGTACGGGAACTGGCTCTGTTCAGAAGACTGTAGATGACGCAATCGCAGAAGTTATTGCCGATGCCCCCGAATCATTTGACACTCTTAAAGAGATTTCTGACTGGATTGCGGATCATCCTGAGGACACTGCACAGATGAATGCAGATATTCAGGATCTGAAAGCAGCAGTTGGTGATTCTACCAGCGGACTTGTAAAGGATGTTGCAGATCTCTCAAGCGATGTTTCTGCTCTGGAAAGTGGTAAGGTTGATAAAAATGGCACGGATCGTCTGATGATGGCGGCAGAAGGAACAAAGCTTGCTGGTCTCGTCAACTATGATGATACTGCGCTTTCTGGTCGTGTGACCAATGTGGAGGCTGTTATTCCGAATGATGCAACCTCCGTAAATAAACTGGCAACTGCTGCTGATGTGGCCACCAAAGTTGACGCGGTGGCAGGTAAGCAGTTGTCTACTGAGGATTATACCTCTGCCGAGAAAACAAAGCTTGCCAGTCTTAACAATTATGATGATACTGCTCTTGCTGGGAGGGTTTCTGATATCGAGGATCTTGTTCCCACAGGAGCATCTTCGAGCAACCAGCTCGCTACTGCTTCGGATGTTGCTGCAAAGGTAGACGCTGTAAGCGGCAAAGGATTGTCTACGGAAGATTATACTACCGCAGAGAAGACTAAGCTGGGTGGAGTCGAAACTGGAGCAGAAGTAAATATAATCGAGGAAGTGCAGGTAAATGGCGTTGCTCTCACTCCCGATTCGAATAGGGCTGTGAATGTGACGATTCCCAGCACTTTTGATGCCAGTGCAATTACAACTGGCACGATTGATATTGCTCGCCTTCCTTCTGGTGCACTTGAGCGTCTTGTGACGGTGGCAAATCAGGCCGCAAGATATCAGCTGACTTCTGATGATGTGCAGCTCGGTGATGTGGTTAAGGAACAAGATACGGGCCTTATGTACTATGTTGTGAATTTGCTCGCTCTTGATTCTCCTCTTGGATATGAAGTGTTTACTGCTGGTGCGGCTACGTCTGTACCGTGGAGTGGCGTGACTAACAAGCCTGATTCCTACACTCCTGCTGCTCACACGCATACGCAGGCAGATATTACTGGCACAATTGATGCAGATACGGTAGATGGACATACTGTTGGTACTAATGTTCCTTCTGATGCGGTGTTTACGGATACCGTTTATACTCCGCCTACATATACCGCCAAAACTCTTGGTCTGTATAAAGTAGCGACAGATTCGAACGGCTATGTGAGCAATGCAACGGCTGTTGCAAAATCAGACATTACTGGTCTTGGTATTCCTGGCAGTGTTTCTAGTGTTATTAATGTAACTCTGTCTGCATCTGGATGGACAGCTCAGAAGACTTATACCGTTTCCAATGCTGCCATTACGGCAACTGCAAATGGATATATTGGTCTTGCTCCCAGTGCAACTGCTGCACAGAGAGAGGCTTCTAGAGCGGCTATGATTAATGTAACATCACAATCGGCTGGCAGCATTGTTCTTACTTGCGATGCGGATGAAAAGCCTACGGTTAATCTTCCGATTGTGATTACGTTACTTACTGAGTAAAAGGGGGTTTTGAAATGGTTATTTCATTATTTCAACAGAGCGGCGGAGGCGGCTCCTCTGGTGATAAGATTGGAATCGCGCCACCCACTGTTTCGAGCAGCGGATTAGTGTATGATGGCACCGCCAAGAGCCCCGTGATTGGTTCGTATAATACGGACGCGGTTACTGTTGCATATACGCCGCAGACTAATGCGGGCACGTATAATTATACGCTGGCCCTGAAGGATAAGAGTAAATATGTGTGGCTGAATACTTATGATTCTGATAATCAGACTGGCACGTGGTCGATTGCAAAGGCAAATGGATCGAGCAGTTTGAGTAAGTATGCAGTTGAGCTGGAAGAAGGCGAAAGTGATAATGTCGTCGTTACGCGTGCTGGTACTGGTGCTGTGCAGGCTGTAAGCAGTAATCCGAGCATTGCCGCAGTAAGTGTGAGTGGTACCACTGTTACTATTCTTGATGGCGGCACTGAGGGCACGGCTACTGTGAGTATTAGCGTGGCGGCTGATAATAACTATAATGCGGTTGGCGCTAAGAATGTTACAGTTGAAGTGAGTCATGGTCCAGAAATTGTTTCTTGGAATGCTGGTACGGATGAACAGATTGTTGCGATGGTAGAGGCTGCAGATGCTGGGAAGATTAATCTTTCAGACTATTGGAATGTCGGCGATAAGCGCACTGTATCACTTTCCGCGATGGCGGCTACTGGTGTGGGTGAGTCACATAGAGCTCAGAATGTTGTCTTAGTTTTAGTGGATAAGAATAACACTAATTATCCTTATGTGACCGCAACTACTGGTCGTACGTATTGTTCTTTTGTAGTACAACAAGAAAACTGTTTATCTAGCACAGACTCTGGTACAACGTCGGATTCAGAACGAGGATATATGAATTCCACGCATACCAATACTGGATCGTGGAATGGATGCGCAAGAAGAACTTGGTGTAATAATGTATATAAAAACGCTATACCAAGTACTCTTAGAAGTATTTTTAAGCAAGTAAAAGTTACTACTGCTCAGAAATATAATGGAAGTACTAATCAGCAATCCGATGATTACTTTTTCTTGCCTGCAGCAGCAGAAGTATTTAAGGGTGATAGCACATATGGTGGTGGTGGAACTGCTGGACAACAGACCGCATATTCTAACCTTACAGAATTTAACGCATTGACCAGATGGAAGTATTATGAAACCACTGGCAACCGTATTAAGAAGATTGGATTGTCTGGTGCTGCTTACCGCTGGTGGGAGCGTTCGCCTCGTTACGCCGACACCTGGGCTTTTTGTCTTGTCGACAACGGCGGCAACGCCACCGTCGACAATGCCGGCGGTACTTATGGGTTAGCCCCGTGCGGCTGCATCTAATACTGACGCATTTTCAAAAAAGTATTGACAAACTAAAATTAATTTGGTAACATGTAATCAATATAAGAATGAAGACTCTACTCTGATATCTTGGCGGTGCACACAGGATCTTCTCCTGACCGCCACCCGTTTACAACTAACTGTAGCCCAGCGTCTTGCTGGGCTACTCGTTTTTTAATCAGTTAGAGTACTGACTAATGACGAAGAGGAGAAATTAAATGGAAATTTGATTGGAGGGAAATTATGGCAATACTTTCTAATTTCCAGGCCAATGGTCAGGAGGCATTAAAAGTGCTGCCGCCCACGCAGAGTAACTCGCTCTCGTACACGGGCAGCGCACAGTCTCCGACCTGGACTGAATATCCTACGGCGGCAATTACAATTGCAGCAGTCACGCCGCAGGTAAACGCTGGCACATATTATGCCAATGCGTCATTAAAATCTGGCTGCGTATGGGCGGACACTCTTAAATCTGGTGTACGCCAGTTAGCATGGACTATCTCCAAAATCGCGGGGGGGGGGGGGAAAGTAAACCCATGATGAG
>Ga0326513_10000374_pt1 | contig 37488 bp, 68 predicted proteins | sample 2_2465_0518_D_FD_203654 | JGI IMG/M metagenome (GOLD analysis project Ga0326513, IMG submission 203654) | Bovine rumen microbial communities from UC Davis, California, United States - 2_2465_0518 | ecosystem: Host-associated > Mammals > Digestive system > Stomach > Rumen | place: USA...
GGTTCGAAAAATACGCAGGTCATTTTGATATAACCCCACCATAGAAGGAAGTGAGATAATGGCAAAGAAAAAAGTACAAGATATAAAAGATTTAAGAAGTGTATTTGAAAAACTAGACAATAATAGAAGCAAATTAGCTTTGTCATTATTAGATAAAGCTGAATTTATGGAAGATACATTAAAAGAGCTACAAGCAAAAGTAAAATTAGATGGAGTAGTTACGGAAATGTGTCAAGGTAATTACAACATTGAAAGAGAAAACCCAGCCTTAAAAAGCTATAACACTACAATAAAAAATTATACAGCTGTAGTTAAACAACTAAACGATATGTTGCCAATAAAAGAAGAAAAGCCTAAAGATGATGGATTTGAAAGTTTTGGTGATGAGTAATGACATATATAGAACAATATTATAAATGGCTACTCAAGAATCCAGAAAAAGCAAATCACAAAGTATTAGTAACATATAAAAAATTAGTAGAAGACTTAAAGAAACCTAAAACGGTTTCTTTTTTTAATGCAATAACAGAAGAACAAGAAAAACACACATACATCTTTGATGAACACAGAGGGAACTTGCCTATTGAATTTATAGAGAGATTTTGCAAACACTCAAAAGGCAAATGGGCAGGACAACCAGTACAATTAGAATTATTTCAAAAGGCTTTTATACAGGCCTTGTTTGGGTTTGTAGATAAGGACACAGGAATACGAAAGTATAAAAAAGGTGCTTTATTTATTGGACGTAAAAATGGAAAATCAACAATGGACTCAGGACTTGCAACATATATGCTAACAAAAGATGGAGAAGGTGGAGCAGAAGTTTATTCTGTGGCGACCAAGAAGGACCAAGCTAAAGTAGTGTGGGACGAGTCTAAAAGAATGATAAAGAAAAGCCCAGCGCTTGCAAAAAGAATACGTTGTTTAGTAGGTGGACTATACTATGATGCAACAGAAAGCTATATGAAAGCATTAGCCAGTGATAGTAATTCACTAGATGGTTTAAATGCTCACTTTGTTATAGCTGACGAAGTTCATGCATGGAAAGATAAAAACTTACTAGACGTAATGTATGACTCAATGAGTGCAAGGGAACAACCTTTACTTTTAGAAACTTCTACAATGGGAACAGTTCGAGAAAGTGTATTTGACAATGAATATGAATACTTTTCAGACATAATAGCTGGATATGAAGACAAGAGTCAAACAGTAGACGAAACAGTATTGCCTATTATATATGAATTAGACAGCTCAGATGAATGGCAAGACGAAAAAAAATGGTACAAAGCAAATCCAGGACTAGGAACAATAAAGAATATAAAAGACTTACGAGACAAAGTAAATAGGGCAAAGAATAATCCAACAGAATTAACTAACTTACTTTGTAAGGATTTTAATATAAGACAAAATGACCAAGACAGATGGATTACATTTGATATAGCAAACAATGAAGAAACTTATGAAATGGAACAAATAGAAGATAACTATGCAGTAGCAGGAGTTGATTTGTCGAGCACAACTGACTTAACTTGTGCAACATTGCTAATTGTAAAAAATGAAAAAAAGTATGTATTACAGCAATACTTTATAGCTTCTGATAGATTAGAGTTTAAGATTAAAGACGACAAGATACCATACGATAAGTGGGAAAAGCGAGGGCTTGTAACAGTATGCGAAGGGGCAAAGGTTGATTATTCAAAAGTAACAGAATGGTTTTTAAGAATGAAAGACGAATATGAAATAGCTCCATTGTGGGTAGGATATGATCCTTGGAACTCTAATTATTGGGTCGATGAAATGAAAGAGCAAGGCTTTGAAATGTTAGAAGTAAGGCAAGGAGCAAAGACAATGAGCAATCCAATGAAACAACTGGAAGCTGATTTGATAGATAAAAAAGTAAATTATAATAATAATCCAGTCCTTAAATGGTGCTTATGTAATACTGCAGTAAAAAGAGATGATAACGATAATATAAGGCCAGTAAAAGGGCAAAAACAAAGAGCAAGAATAGATGGGGCAGTAAGTTTAATAATAGCTTACTGTGTTTTATTTGACAAAATGAATGACTATTTATCATTACAGGAGGGATAAGATGAAGGAGAAACGAAGCCTATTTAATATGGTTTTTGGCAACAAAAAACAAAATGATTTTAAATTTAAAAACATATTGAGATTGTTAAGTGGATATAGTGCTGTATATTCAAATATTAGTGATAATATTGATGAGAATATTATTGCTAAAGAATGCATAGATGCAATAGCTACACATGGTGCAAAAATGTTGCCGAAACATTATCAAGTAAAAAATGGTGTAAAAAGACATATAGAAGGAGATATAAATTATATTCTTGGAATTAGACCTAATAAGTATATGACAGTTTATGATTTCCTATATAAGACATTGAGTCTTTTATATAGTCAGAATAATGAATATATATACATAGATATAGATAAAAATGGATATTTAGCTGGATTATATCCATTAAATCCATTATTTTGTCAGCTTATTGAGTATGAAAATGAAGTTTGGTTAAAATTCCAATTTTTAGATGGCAATGTGTATTATGCAAAATACGATAGAATTATACATCTTAGAAGATTTTACACAAAACATGATTTTTATGGGGACACTAATGATGTTCTACAGAGTTCATTAGAGACTCAAACTGTTGCAGATGATGGTATAAAAAATGCTATAAAAATAAGCACTTCATTAAGAGGTGTTATAAAAGCTTCAAATGCTATGTTAAAAAATAAAGATTTGATAGAACTTAGAGATGACTTTGTAGAGAACATCCTATCAAGCACAAGTGGAATAGGAAGTCTAGATTCAAAGTTTGATTTTAAAGAAATAAATCTAAATCCTATTTTATTAGATAAAGAACAACTAGCACAAGTTAATGGAAATATATATAAATATTTTAGAATTTCAGAGAAAATTTTAGATAGTAGTTTTAATGATGAAGAATGGAATGCATTTTATGAGTCTGTTATTGAACCACTTGCAATACAAATGGAACAGGCTTTTAGAAATGCTATTTTTTCAGAGCAAGCTATTAAAGATGGACACACTATAGAGTTTTCTGTTAATCGTATAAAATATGCTAAAACGGAAACCAAAATAAAACTATTAAAAGAAGTTGGAGTGTTAGGAATAATTAAAGTTGATGAAGGAAGGGAAATCCTTGACTTACCAGCATTAGGTGGAGAAGAAGGAAATAAAAGACTTCAAACATTAAATGTGATAAATAGTAATTTAGCAGATAAATATCAAGGAGGTATAGATAATGGAGAAAGCAATTAAAGAATTGAGAGTAAGTGAATTGAGAGCTTTAGACAATGAAGAAATGGTTGTAGAAGGTTATGCTGCAACTTTTGAAAATGTTACAGATTTAGGATGGTGCAAAGAGGTAATAGATAAAAATGCTTTTAATAATTGTAATATGCAAGATTGCGTGTTTAAGTATAATCATAATGATAATTGCTTAATATTAGCAAGAACAAGAAATCAAAGTTTACAACTAATAGTAGACGATAGAGGCTTAAAAATAAGAGCAAATTTAATTGATACAACTAACAATAAAGACATATACAAGATGATTAAGGCAGGTTTACTAGATAAAATGAGTTTTGCATTTACAGTAGCAAAACAGGAGTGGGATTACACAACAGATACAAGAAGAATATTAGAAATAGATAGATTATTTGATGTTTCTGTAGTTGACATTCCAGCCTACGATTCAACTGAAATATATGCAAGAAACAAAGAAGAGTATCAAGAAGAAAAAGAAAAATACTTGCGAGCAAAAAGTGAAAGAAAAAGGCTAGAATTAAAATTAAATTTATTAAGTTTATAATCTCGAACGAAGAGTGGTGGTAGAACTGCTCTTTTTTGTTGGTAGAAACAAATAGAGTTTTATAGAAGCGGTGGTAGAACTGCTAAAAATTTAAAAGAAAGGAATTAGAAAAATGACAAAACAAGAATTTGAAAAAAGAAAAAATGAGCTAAAAGAAAAATTACAAAATGCGAAGGACGAAGAATTAGAAGAAATCAGAGGTGCTATTGAAGAATTAGAAAAAGCTGAAATAGTGGACGAGCCAGAAGAAAAAACAGAAGCTACTGACGAAGTAGTAGAAGAAAAAGTAGATGAAAGAAGTTTACTTAAAGGTGCTGTAGAAAATCTTGAAAAAAGAGATTTTTCAACAGCAAAAGTTATTGAAAAACCAGAAAAAATTAAGGAGGAAAGAAAAATGGAAGAAAAAGAGTTAATTGAACAAAGAGCAAAAGACTTAAAAGAAGGAAAAGCTGTTAAAGTAGCATTTGATAATGTAGAAGAAAGAACAGTAACAGTAAGTGGTGGAACAATATTAGTTCCAAAAAAATATAAAAACAGCATAGATGAAAGCTTTAATGCTGTATCTGGAATAGTTGATGAATTAAATACTGTTCCATTAAATGGAGGAGAATCTTATTCAGTACCATTTGAGAAAGGCTATGGAGAAGGAAATTACAAAGCAGAAAATGGAGAATATCAAGATATAGATGTTGATACAGACTATGTAGAAACAGGTCGTGCAAAAATTACATCATATATTGAAGTAACAGAAGAAGTTAAAAAGTTACCATCTGCAAATTACTTAGCTTTAATAAGCAAGAGAGTAACAGATGCAATTAAGAAGAAAATAGGTGCACAAGTTATTATTGGTGCAGGAACTTCAAATACAATAAAAGGAATTTATCATGCAGATACAAAAGTATTGCCAACAGGAGACGGAACAGCTGATATTTCTTTACAAAAAATAGATGCAGATACATTAAATGAAATTACTTTCTCTTATGGTGGAGATGAAAATGTTGAAGCACCTCAAACATTAATTCTTTCAAAAGCAGATTTAAAAGAATTTGCAAAAGTAAAAGCAGAAGATGGAAGACCAGTTTATAAAATAACAAAGAGAGGAACAAAAGGAACTATTGCTTATGTTGATGATGGTTTAACAGTACCATTTATAATCAACTCTGCATGCAATTCTTTATCTGCAAGCACTACAACAACAGGTACATATACAATGATTTATGGTTCATTAAGCGATTTCGAATTACCAGTTTTCAGCGATATAGATGTAAAAGAATCAGCAGATTATCAATTCAAAAAAGGTGTAATTGCTTATAGAGCAGATGCAATCGTTGGTGGAACTGTTTCTAAATACAATGGTTTCGTAAGAGTAAAAAAAGCTGCAACAGTTTAGAAAAAGGAGGATAAAGACAAATGACATTTCAAGAAGTAAAGGATTTACAAATATCAAACATAGTATCAAATGTAAGTGAGTTTAAATCACTTGTAAAACAATGCTTATCAATCGTACCTACAGCCACTGCAAAAGATGATGAAATTGTAATGTGGATAAATGCAGGAATAAGTGATATGGTAAGACAAAATATAGATGTTGCTTCAAACATAACAGATGGACTAATTCAAGGTGCGATTGTTATGTTTGTAAAAGGCAACTTTGGATTTGTAGAAGCTAAAGAAAAAGAACTAGCTCAAAAGACTTATACTCAGTTATGTACTAATTTGTCTTTATCTCACAAATATTTATTGGAGGTGGAAATAGATGCGTGATGTAAGTTGCACACTACTTTCTACCTCTATTCAATCTAATTCAATAGGAGTAGAGAAAGAAGTACAAACACAAGTTGAATGTCCAATAATTAAAGTTGAAGATGTTTATGCAAATGAGTTTTACGAAGCAAATGAGCAAGGATTTAAGCCAACTTTAAGACTAAGAATAAGTACTCTAAATTATAATGGAGAGCCAGAGCTTATTTATATGGGAACAACTTATTCTATTATTCGTACACAAGGACCAAAAGCAGATGAACTTATATTAGTTTGTGAAAGGAAAGTAAAAAATGTCTAAAACTATAAAACCAAGTGAGGTACAAAAAGCACTTATAGACTATTTAGAAAATTATGTCGAGGACATACAAGAAGATGTAGAAGAGTCAACAGACATAGTTACTAAAGGAGCTAAACAAGAACTAATCCAAACTAGCCCAAAAAGTGGAATAGCAAGAGATACGAAGTACTACAAAGGTTGGACTATTAAAATTGGAGCAAGAACTCGTAAAAAAAGCTATAAATATACAAAGGTTATTTGGAATAAGACCAACTATCAATTAACTCATTTATTAGAGTTTGGACATGCTACTCGAAATGGTGGAAGAACTAGAGCAATACCTCATATTCGACCAGTAGAGGAGAAGTACAATGTAGAATTTGTTGATTTATTAGAAAAGAAAATAAGGAGGAGTTCAAAATGACATTAGCAGACTTAAAACAAAAATGTGAAGAACAAGGCTTTAAATATGCTTATGGAGTGTTTAAGACTCCTACAGAGCCACCACATCTAATAGCAATATGCAGAGACACAGACAACTTTATGGCAGACAACAAAGTGTATAACAAAGATACACCGATTCAATTAGATTACACTTATACAGACAAAGACATAGAACAACAAAACAAAATAGAAGATATTATTCTCGCAGATGTTGCGTGGAATAAAACAGAGGAAGTTTACTTATCAGACGAAAAAGTTTGGCAGGTAAGCTATTTTTTTGAAATTTAAAGGAGGAAACAAACAATGTCAAAAGTTAATTATGGTATTCAAGATGTTTATGTTGCAAAAATTACAGAGACAAATGGAACTATTTCATATGGAACACCATTTGCAGTTAAAGGAGCAGTTAGTTTAAACATAGACCCAGAAGGTGGGGATGCTACTCCATTTTATGCCGACAACATAGTTTATTTCATGGCACCAGCTGTGAATAATGGATACAGTGGAGATTTAGAAATAGCTATGACGCCGGATGAATTTTTAACACAAATATTAGGACAAGAAAAAGATGAAAATGGAATTGTATACGAAAGTGCTGATGATGTAAATGCAAGATTTGCACTATTATTCCAAGCACAAGGAGATTCTAATAATAGAAGATTTTGTTTTTATGATTGCACAGCTTCAAGACCATCACGTGAAAACTCTACTAAGGAAGACACAATTGAACCGGGGACAGAAACTATAGCAATAACAATGAATCCAAGAACAAGCGACAGAATGGTTAAGTGTTATATAGACGAAACAACAGAAAATAAAACAATTTATGATGCATGGTTCAATTCAGTACATGAGAAAACAGTTTAGGAGGTAATTTATGAAAACAATAACAATTTGCGATAAAGAATTTGAAATAGACTGCAATGCCTTTACAAGGTTTCAATACAAAACTATTTTTGGGAGAGGTATTTTTGCAGATATAAAAACATTAAATGATTTTTCAATTAAACAAGAAAAAGTTAGGAAAGAGCTTTCAAATTTATCAGAAGAAGAACAAGAAACCGAATTAAACTTAATAATGATGGAAAACTTAGATGATTTCATTGATGTAATTGAAAGAATAGCTTACATATTAATTTATACAGCAAATAACAAAATAGGAAGTTTTGAAGACTGGCTAAAAGGAATAACAAAAATAGATTTATCAGCAAGTTGGATTAGTGAGGTAACGGAACTTGCCGTAAACTCCTTTTGTTGATGATGAATTAATTGATGAACTACAAAAATTACCTAAAAACAAAAGTGAAGACAAAGCATTAGAAGAGCATCAGTTTATAGCGAATTGTTTAAAGATAGGACTTCGATTAGAAGACTTAAAAACACTTCAATATAAAGACGTTGCTAAGATAATGCTTTGCTTTGCTGATAAAGACAAAAAAGAGAACAATAGAAGAGCTACACAAGCTGATTGGGATAAATTAGCAGGAAGGAGGTAATAATGGCTGGAAACATTAAGGGAATAATCGTTGAAATAGGAGGAGATACCTCTGGATTACAAAAAGCTTTAAAAGATGTTAATTCAAAGACAGCTAGTTTGAGCAAAGAGCTGAGAGGAATTAACTCTTTGCTGAAATTAGACCCAAAAAACACGGAACTTTTAGCACAAAAACAAACAGTTTTAAAAGAAAATATCAAACAAACGACCAAAAGACTGGAAAATTTAAAAGAAGCACAGCGAAGATTTATAGAGTCTGGAGGAAACTTAAATTCAGCAGAGTATAGAAATTTACAAAGAGAAATAATTAAGACAGAAAGTAACGTAAAACAACTAAAATTAGAAGCTTCAAACTGGACAAAAGTTAGTAGGAGTTTAAGTGAAATAAGCTCTAAAATGAAATCTTTAGGCGATACAATATCAAATATTGGGAGGAATTTAACTACTAAACTGACTGTTCCAATAGTTTCTTTAGGAACACTTGCAACAAAAAGTGCCATTGATTTTGAGTCTGCTTTTGCAGGAGTTGAAAAAACAGTAGATGGAACGGCTGAACAAATGAAAAGCTTAAAACAAGGGATAAAAAACATGGCGAAAGAAATCCCTTCAACTACAGCGGAAATATCGGCGGTAGCAGAAGCAGCAGGACAATTAGGAATCCAAACGGATAATGTGCTAGATTTTACTAAAACAATGATAAATATGGGTAATGCAACAAATTTATCAGCAGATGAAGCAGCAACAACATTAGCCAGATTTGCAAACATAACTAAAATGAGTCAAAAGGATTTTGACAAGTTAGGTTCAGTAATTGTAGCTTTGGGAAATAATTTCGCAACAACAGAAGCAGAGATTTCAGCAATGGGAATGAATTTAGCATCAGCTGGAACACAGGTAGGAATGAGCCAATCTGAAATCATGGCACTTGCCACAGCATTAAGCTCAGTCGGACTTGAAGCACAAGCAGGTGGTACGGCATTTTCAAAAGTAATGGTTAATATGCAATTAGCAGTTGAAAAAGGCGGAAAAAACCTAAAGAATTTTGCATCAGTAGCAGGTATGAGTTCCAAAAATTTTCAAAAGGCATTTAAAGAAGATGCTACGAAGGCAATCATGGCATTTGTTGAGGGACTATCCAAAAGTGGAGAAAGAGGCAAGAGTGCAATAAAAATACTTGATGATATGGACATTAAAGAAACGAGGCTAAGAGATGCTTTATTACGTTCTGCAAATGCAAGCAATATTATGAACAAAGCTATCGAATTAGGAAATAAAGAATGGAAAGAGAATACTGCATTAACGAATGAGGCTAATAAAAGATATGAAACGTTAAAAAGTAAAATACAAATAGCTAAGAATAAATTAACTGATATTGGAATTACATTAGGAAATATTATCATGCCATATGTAGAGAAGTTTATAAATAAAATCTCTGCTTTAACAGAAAAATTCAGTCGATTAAGTCCAAAAACACAAGAAATGATAGTAAAAATTGGAGCAATGGTTGCAGTAATAGGGCCATTACTTCTAATTATAGGAAAAATAATAAGTCTAGGAGGTTCAATAATTGGTGTTTTCTCAAAGGTAACTTCAATAATAGGAGGATTAACAACAGGTACAGGAGCATTAAGCGCAGCAATGACAGTTTTAACTGGTCCGATAGGATTAGTCATAGGAGCAGTAGTTGCAGCAACGGGAGCCTTTGCTTTATTATGGAACAAGAGTGAAACATTTAGAAATTCAATAAAGGAAATAGGCAAATCAATAATTAGAACATACAATGAACACATAAAACCTACTATAAATAATATAAAGGCTATTTTAACTGAGTTATGGAATGGAATTATAAAGCCACTTGCTAGTTACTTATGGAAAAAATTTAGCCCAATAATAGAAGCTGTTTTTGTTACAGCAGGAAAAATTATAGCAGCAGTTTTTGATAAAGTGGCAATTATAATAAAAGGAATAACAGGAGTATTAAAAGGATTAATTCAGTTTATCTCAGGAGTATTTTCAAAAGATTGGAGCAAAGCCTGGGAAGGAGTAAGGAATATATTTGGAAGTGTATTTGAAGGATTAAAAGCCTTATTTAAAGCACCAATAAATTGGATTATATCAGGAATTAATAAGTTTATAAGCGGAATTAATAAAGTAAAAGTTCCAGATTGGGTTCCTGGAGTTGGAGGAAAAGGAATAAATATTCCAATGATACCAAAACTTGCAAAAGGTGGAATAGTTGATGAAGCAACATTGACAATGATAGGCGAAGGAAAATCAGCAGAAGCAGTTATCCCACTTGACAGAACTCTAACTAAATACATGGCAGAAGCAATGAGACAAGCCGGAGGAACAAGAAGTGTAGTAGTAAATTTCTATCCACAAAAAATGACAGAAGCGGAATTAGACAGAGCATTTAACTACATTGATAGACGATTGGGAATGGCATATTAAAGTCAAAATTTGTCGAAAAATGTCATTAAAAAGTAAAAATTAACAGTTGTATTTTAGCGAATATTGTAATATAATTTCTTCTATAAAAATAGAAGGAGGGATATGGTATGCCAAATGAAGAAAAGGGGAAGCCTATTTATAAAAAGTGGTGGTTTTGGGCTATTGTTGCGGCAGTAGTAATACTCATAGGAATAGGTTCATCTGAAAACGAAAATACAATGAAAGAAGTTAGTTCAAACAACACAGTTACAAGTGAGCCTAAAATAAAAAATGTTAAATCAGAAGTTACGGTTGTAGATTTTAGTTCGATGTCAAAGGAAGATATAAAATCGTGGTTTAATCTTAATAAGATAAATGGGAATATTTATGATGAATACTCTGATACAATTGCAAAAGGTAATTTTATTAGCCAAAGTATCGAAGCTAACCAAATTATTCATGAAGGAGATAAAATTAAGGTTACTTTTTCACTAGGAAAGGAACCTACTACTGAACAAAAAAATGCTTTAAAAAAAGCAGAAACATATGCTAAAACCTTGCATATGTCAAAACAAGGAATCTACGACCAACTAACATCAGAATATGGAGAAAAATTTGATAAAGAATCAGCACAGTATGCAATAGACAACCTAACTATAGATTGGAATTTAAATGCATTAGAAAAGGCTAAAACTTATCAAAAAAGCATGAATATGTCTAAAAAGGCTATATATGACCAATTAATATCAGATTATGGAGAGAAGTTTACAACTTCGGAAGCACAATATGCAATAGACCATTTAGAAGAATAAGCACTGACAATCAAGTGTTGATTACACAAATTAAATATAAATAAAAATAACAAATTAAGCATCAGTATAGACTGGTGCTTTTGTTATGCATAAAAATAGATTAAAGGACAGTCGAAAGGCTGTCTTTTATTATGCAAAAAAGGAGAATAAAATGGTAAGAGAATTTAAACTTATAAATGATAAAGGACAAGAATATTCTTTAATGGATATAAAGAATTATTGTTTACTTACAGAACCATCTGGACTTGGATATTCTTACGAAACTGAATATGAACAACTTGGAAACACATTTATAACAAACCTAAGAAGAATGGAACAAGGACAAATTACAGGACAAGTAAATTTCTTAAACTATGATAATTATAAAGCTCTAGTAGATTTTATTGAGCAGTCAGAAAGTTTAAAATTGTCTTACAAAGTTCCTTTAACAGATGGAGTAAAAGAATATTTTAAAGATATTCAGATACAAAACCTAAGTAAAACAGAGATACAGCCCAATGCTGTAATGAGTGAGACAATCGTTTTTGATTGTCTTTCTTTATGGTATGAAGAAAATACTGTAATCTATACAATAGAACCACAAGATAACGAAATTCGTTGGGACTTTACGTGGGACTCTCGTTTTGGAGATTATAGTGCAAGAAACTTATCATATATTAACAAAGGTCATGTTGAAGCACCAATCATAGTAGAAATGAGCGGACAATTAGTAAATCCTAAAATCGAGTTATACATAGATGGAGAACTTTATCAGACAGTAACATTTACAACAACTATAGCAGAGTATGAAAAGCTATTGTATGGAACTAAAGAGAACAACTTCTATATAAATCGACAAAATACAGATGGCACATTAACAAGTTTATTTAATTTAGATGTAATAGACTTTAATAACGATAACGTAATAAGAATACCTAAAAATAAAAGTTGTCAACTTGTATTAACTGCAGACAATAATGTTTTAAACGCACAAGTCAAAATTTTAGCATATTATAAAGCTATTTAGGAGGTGGTTGTATGTGGGGAATGACAATAACATATAACGGACAATCTTATATAGCAACTTATAATGAGCAAACAGGCTATTACGAAGTAAACTTAGAAGCACCACAAACTGGTGGAATTTATCAAGCTGATATTTCTTATAATGACTTTTGGAATGAAAATTATACGGATAATATAGCAATTCAAATATGGGCAAAACAACAAATTAAAATAGATACAGACAAAGTATTTATGTGGATATTTAGTTATGATGACTTCTCAGTTAAAGACATAGTAGAGTTGTCAAATTACGAAATAAACATAGACGAAGAAACAAATGCAAAATCTATAATAAAGGTTCTTAAGAAGACAACAGCTAAAGCAAGAGACATTGTTGCGGTCAAAAAGAATAATGAAGTCATTTACTGGGGAATCATAGACCAAATACAAAACGAAGATGGGACACAACAGTACGAATATACTACAAAGTATATAACAAATTTATTCGACAGAGAAGTCAAACTTGAAAATCAAGAATTAATAAAAACAACTGGAGTAGAAGACTTCTTGGCATATACAATAACAAATAATTATATTTCAAACGCAGATACATTTATAAACTTAAACTGGCTTGAACTTTCGGTTTTAACACATAATCCAAAACAAACTTCTGTAACCAATGTAGAAAATGGGATATACAATTTACATACTTGGATAACGAACTGTACACAGAACTATGATATTGTGTACAGTTTTTCTATTGTGAATAAAAGATTCGTAATAACCATAGAGAACAAGACATACGAGAAAGAGTTAATAGACACGCAAGCGCAAGCCATATCGAACTATACGGAAGTATTTGAAACGGATGTAGTAAGCAAAGTAACTGTGTTGTATGACAAAGTAAATGACGCCAACAATCCAGGAGAATATACACTTTACTTGTTAAACGATAGAAGCACAACATCAGATAGGACAAATCCTAATCGTGCAGATGGGAAAGTCGATATGATCTATACGGAGAATTACGAAGATGCAAATCAAGAAGCATTGAATGTAATGAAGGCAAATTCGTATAATCACAATATTACATTTGATTTATATGACAGATACATTAAAGTAGGAACACCAATAGCGGTAAAAACAAAAGAGTCTATTATTTATAATTCTTATATATCAGCAGTAAAGATAACACCTAAAAAATTTTATGAGTACATTTGTGGAAATATAAGAATTAAATTTATAGATAAATTATTAAAAGAGAGGAGCAAGTAATATGTTAAAAGGACAGGTTTTTAGTAGGCAATTATTTGAAAATCAAATATTTGCACTATTTATAGATACCTTTTTAAATGGGAACGATGGAGTAGCTAGTAACTATGCTAATGAGATGGCTTTATCTTATTCAGGAAGCGATATTACGATAGATAGTGGAGCCGTTTGCATCCAAGGAAGATTTTTAAACGAAGATACTTCAACAACTCTTTCGGCAGGAACAGACACAATGTATTGTAAGCTGGTAATTGAGATAGATTTAGACAAGACAAATACAGAAAGCGAGTTTAAACAAGCATCTTATAAGATAGTAAAATCAGCAAATTCTTATCCAGCATTAACACAAACAAACATAGTTAAGAATAATGCAGGAGTATATCAATACGAACTTGCAAGATTTAGAACTTCAGCAAATGGAATAAGCGATTTCCAAGATATGAGAACATTCTTAGATTTTGAAAGTATATATTCAAAGATAACAAGTGATTATGAAACCGTATTAAATCAACTTCAAAATGAATTGGAAGGAGTAAAAACACAAGAGAATGTAGCATTGAGAAGTGATTTTAGAAAATTACAAGCTACAATAAATGCACCACTTGACATACATGAAGGGGTTGCTTTTATTTCATATCCTTATGGGTTTAATCAAAATAATACTATTCTAATCAATGCATGCATTATAGAAAATGGAAATTACAAGTTTAATGCAATGCAAAATTTAAGCACAGTACAATTAAATGAAAATGGAATTTTTATAAATTACAATGACCAAACACAAGATGTAACAGGGAAAATTGTAGAAATAACTATCATGAAAAAATAGGTGATTTTATATGCAAAAAATAACAGAAAAAATATTAGAGCCATCTCGAATAGAGACAGGCTCTAATTTTAAATTAAAAATAAAAGCTATACGATATGCAACTTATAGAGAAGTTAAAGACAGATTAACTTATACAACTATTGAAGATTATCAGTATAGTCAATTGAAAGGAGAATGATAATGGCAACAACAGAAAAAGGAATTTATTATCCAGCAGATTACGACGAAGTTGCAGACATACCAGATGACATGAAAAAAATGGCTGAAAGTATTGATGACGTAATAGAGCATGACAGAGGACTTGTAGATGAATTTGTAGAAGAAACAAATCAGAAAATAGAAACAATACAAGCCGAGCAAACCACACAGAACGAAAACATCCAAGAAAACACAGACAACATAGAAGCCCTAACAGCCAAACACAACGCAGAAGTAGCAGAACTACAAGAACAACTAGACATGGCAGCAGACCTAATCCCAACAGGAGACGCAAGTGGCAGTGATATAACCCTAAGTGATAGTGCAAGGTATTACTTTAAGAAAATAGTACCTGGAGGAAAGAGTGAGCAGGAACAGTATAAAGGGCAACAACTATACAATGTCAGAGATATTGCCAATATGGGAAGTTATACAGTAGATAAAGACGATTGGCTATCATTGATAAATTGGGCTGGACCAGGAAATGCAAATTATTTTACCCGTAATTTGAACTTAGAAGCATCTACTACTTATTCAATAATATTAGAAGTAAAATCAATTAGTGGAACTGGAAAATTATATATATATACCACTTATCAAAATGGTGGACAATTCCCAGGCAATAAGGTTATTGATTTTTCAAACCTTACTGCTGGACAAAAATATGTATATAAAGAGACAACTAAAGAAGATTTGTCAGAAGTCACAAGTGGGTTAAGAACATATATAACTACAACAGATAGTGCTTCTATTGTATTTAGAATATCAGTTATAGCAGATACAACAGTAACGGCAGACACATTCAATTACGAACCATACACAGGTGGGCAACCCGCCCCAAACCCAAACTACGAAAGTCCTATTAAAAATGTAACAGGTAATGTAGAGGTTAAGGTAGAGAATCAAGAGAATATAATACCAACAAAAATTGATGAGTGGGAACAAGGTACAATTACTGCTTCTAATGGTAATTTACAAGATTCAACTACAAGAATTAGAACAAAGAAATTTATAGAATTAAAAAGTCATAAATATTATGGTAAAATCCAAAATCAAGATTATTGTTTCCTAAATGTTATGTTTTATAATGAAAATGAAACTTATTTAGGAAGTTATGATGCTAATGTTTCAGTTATAAACGGAGAAAGTGAAATAGTATTAAATTTTCCTACTAATGTTTATAAGATAAAAGTTCTTATACGCAATAAAAATAATACAACAGATATTATACCTTCAGAAATTTTAGCAATTAAGCCATTAATTGTAGAAGATTATGATAATTACGAAGAACAAACAGCCATCTTCCCACTAGAAGAAGGACAGAGACTACACAAAAATGATACTATTGAAGACAAGATAGTGCAGAAGAGAAAGACGATAGTATTTGATGGAACGGAAAATTGGAGTTTATTCTTTTCTACACAGGGAATTTTTACACGAAGTTTATCTAATGTTGCTGTTAATAGTGCAACCACGAAAAATGTAATATCTAATTATTTTATAGGGACAAATAGAAATTATATACGATATAATTTAGCAACTGCTGATAACTTAATTTCTTGTTTTGGTGCAGAATTAACAATAGCAAATAAATCAATTACTACTGCTGCTGATTTTAAAGCATGGGTTGCTGAAAAGTATGCAAATGGTACACCATTAACAATAGAATACGAACTAGCCGAACCTATCGAAACAGAATTTACAGAAGCCCAAAGAACAGCAAAAGCACAAATAGATAAGCTATATTCATACAAAGGCACAACCTACATAACAAGTAATGCTAATTTAGATGTTACATATAGAAAAGACCTTGAAACAATAATAGATAATTTAAGCAACGCAATAGTTGCACAAGGAGGAATATAAAATGAATGAATTTTTAAGAAATTTTGTAATGAAAACAATAAGAAAAATGATAGCAACTTCATCTGTACCTGAATGGGAAGTAAGAGAGTATGCTTTAAATTGGTATAGCAAAAGAGTATTAACAGAAGAAGACTTAATGGAAATAGAAGAAGCATATAAAAAAGAAGAGCCAGTAGAACCTGAACAGCTTGATACAGAAGTGGACAGTACTGAACAGATAGAGGAAACAAATGAAGAAGTCTCAGAAAGTGAGGAATAAGAATGCCAGAAATATTAAAAATAATATTAAATTGGGGAATACCTGTAATTCTAACACGGAATTACAGGTTTTATTTGTAAAGAACTACAAGAAAACAAGAAATCAAATCAAGCAATGAAGGCAAGTATGCTTTCTTTAATAAGAAGTCAAATAGTTAGCAAATGTGAAAACTATCTAAAAGAAGGCTATTTGCCAGAGTATGCAAGATATTGCCTAGAAGATTTATTCAAACAATATATAGCTTTAGGAGGGAACCACGGAGTTGAAGTATTAGTTAATAAATGTTTCAACTTACCTCCATCAAAGCTGGAGAAGGGAGAATAAATATGAAATTAAATAACAAAGTTTATGACGTTTTAAAATGGGTAGCTTTGTTGTTACTACCAGCATTAGCTACTTTTTATGGAATAGTAGGTAAGACTTGGGAGCTTCCTTATGTAGAACAAGTAGTAGTTACTATTAATGCTTTAGGTGTATTTATAGGAGCCGTTATTGGATTATCTACAGCAACTTATAACAAGGAGGGAAAGTAAATGAATATAATAAAAACAAATCTACAATTTAATTCTAATTATACTACAAGAGCAATATCAAGTATGAAAAGAATAATATTACATAACAGTGGAGTAAGTGTGCTACAATCAGTAGAAACAATACATAACTACCATAAAAATACAAGAGGATATGCAGGGATAGGCTACCACCTCTATGTAAGAAAAGATGGATCTATTTATGAAGGTAGACCATTAGAAATGGTGGGGGCTCATGCATACGGTTCAAATAGCGACAGTATTGGAATATGTGCTGAAGGAAATTTCAATGAAGAAACAATGTCAGACATACAAAAGAACGCACTAAAAGAATTAGTATCATACCTAAAAGAAAAATACAACATATCAGTAGTGCAAGGTCATAAAGAAGTATGTAACACATCTTGCCCTGGTGCAAATTATCCTCTAGATGAAATAAAAAATGCAGTTGTAGAGAAAGCTCCAGTACAAACAACAAAATCAGTAGTAGATTTAGCAAATGAAGTAATTGCAGGTAAATGGGGAGTAGGAGAAGCAAGGAAACAAGCTTTAGGTTCTTTATATAATGAAGTACAAGCTAAAGTAAATGAAATTTTACTAGGAAGCAAACCAACTCCAACAAAGAAGTCTAATGAACAAATAGCAGATGAAGTTATAGTAGGCAAATGGGGAAATGGACAAGATAGAAAGACAAGATTAACAAATGCAGGTTATGATTATAATGCTATTCAAAAAATAGTAAATAGAAAGTTAAGATAAGCAAAAGAGCAGTGCATTAAGTTGTACTGCTCTTTTTTTTGATTTTTTCAGAAGAAGTATAACCACAATCGTAACAAACATAATCTCCAGTCTGTGCTCCAAGCTCATATTCTTTCCCTGTGTTTTCATGATTACATTCTTCTGGTTTAAATCTATATTTCATATAAAACACCTCCTAATAATATTATACGTTTTCTAAAGTATTTTCTTTATAAAAATAATTATAAATATGAGCCATATAACTTGTTACCTAGAAAATAAAAAAGGCTTATTTTGCGTTCTCGAGGGTCGGATTTTAGTTGATATTTCAAGAAAAATTGTGATTTTAGCGTATTTGCAATTTGTGAATTTTTGTGGTATAATATTGACAGATAGAAAAAGAAATGTTACAATTTCATAACAAATATTACATTTATGAAATATTTATGAATAATCTTGACACAAATGAGTAAATTATTATATATAATAAATATAAAACGAGCAAGGGGCAGAGCCCTTACTCATCCGTTGTATTGGACTGGTTGATATTTGCTGTAGCTGGGCTTATATCAACTTTTTCTTTGCTCAAATGGACCTGATATCTAAGGACACCGAACTACGCCTACCAAGATGGTAAAGCAAAGAATTACAAAACCAATTCCTATGAATTTTTCCATAGTTTTTCCTCCCTTCTTTTGTATTTGCAATCAACCGTCTTGCGAAAGTTGAGTGCATAAACTAGTAGTCGAGGCTCTATTAGTATCAACTACTAATTTATGCACCCAACCGAAAGGAGTTTAACAACTTGCGTATATAATATCAAAAACAATTTACATAGTCAAGACTTTTTTCATCAAAAACTCCAGCTCTCATTCGACAAATTTCACGATACAATACACATAAAACCTGCTATAATATAATAGAGGTGGTTGTTATGAACGATTACGAAAAAAGCATACAAGCACTAAAGGAATATGACTGCAAGTTATCAGTAAAAGAATGGAATAGAATAGCAAATGAATATGGATACTTGTCAGCTAAAAGCTTAACCAGATTAAGTGGGAAAAACTATAGCAAACTAAATGATGAAATAAGGTCTTGACAAATAAAAATATTTACTATATAGTAAATATGAACTTTATTTGTTCAAAATTTCGACATGTATGGAGCCTTCGGGCTCTTTTTAATTGTCAACAATTTAAGAATAAAATGTGGAAAAGTAATGACTATTTTAATCAAAAGATTTAAAGATTTTAATGCAATTTTTAATGCAACGCCAAAGAAAAGTTATAAAAAAATATGAGAAACTATAAAAAGTGGGGTATGTTAAGAACCTCTAAAAGCATTGAAAATAGTAGATTATAAGAAATTATAAAAAACAAAGAGAAAATATAAAAAGTTGCTTGTAGTCCACCTCGACCATTTTAAGAAAACTCTGTATCTATTGAAAAATATAGAATACAGAGTTTTTTATTTATCAAAATAATGCAATTTTAATGCAACTAGATATTTTCTATATATTTAATGTAATTGTTTAATGCATCTTCTTTAAACTTATTAAAAACAGTAGTATAAGTATTTAAAGTAATAGAAATATCTTTATGCCCTAATAATTTTTGAAGAACAGGAGCGGGCACTCCAGCTTCAATACAACGTGTTGCGTAAGTATGTCTTAGCATATGAGTATTAACAGTACTTGTTTTTAAATTAACAATAATATCTTTTCCATTTAAGTCTTTACCTTTTTTCTTTTTTACAGTTATAACTTTTATATCTGCATTTTTACATATCTTTTTAAATTGAGTGTTTATTGTATTATGTGCTATAACACCTCCGTTAGAATGACAGAATAAGAGATTATTTTTGTTAGGAATATAGTTTGCAATACTGTCCCTTAAAATAGGCTCTAAAATAGATGTAATAGGAATTTGACGATTTGAATTATATGTTTTTGTTGTTTGTCCAACTTTAATTTTGCCTAACTTATTTTTAGTTAAAGTATTATCTATATTTATTGTTTTATTTTTAAAGTCAATGTCTTCTGGTTGCAGAGCTAGAATTTCTCCAATTCTCATTCCTGTATGTAATGCTATTAAAAATATATTTTTATATTGCTCATTTTCTAATTGTTTTACAAATGCTTTTTGTTCTTCTATAGTTAAAGCTTCCACTTCTTTATCTTGTTTATCTGATTTCGGTTTAATAACATTTATAAGTGGATTTTTTACAATAATATCTCTCTTAATTGCTTCTGTAAATATGTTATTTAGCATCTGATATATTTTATTTATGTATGAGTTTGATAATTCTTTTTTACCATTAATAAAATCTTGCAAGTCCATAGAAGAAATTTTTTGTATTTCTATATCAGCAATATCACTATTCTTTATGTGATTAAAAGTTCCCATAGCTCTACTGTATGTTGATTCAGTAATTATATTTGCATTAAATTTATTATCAATAATTTGTTGTCCTAACATTTCAATAGTAATATCATTTTTATCTATAAAAGTCTTATTTTGTACTTCTGCAAGTTTCTGGGTAATCTTTTCTTTGACTTCCTTACGAGTATTACCATATACAGACTGTCTATTTAATTTACCGTTTGCTTTTCTTCCAGCAGTAAATTGACCAACCCATTTATTTAGTTTTTCACTATAATATATTGTTCCTTCTCCGTTTCCACGTTTAGCCATAAAAACCTCCTTAAACAAAATTTTGGTACTTGTATAAGGATTTTTATTGTTGTATAATAAATACACAAAAAGAACTGCTTATACAAGTAGTTAGGGAATAGATAATGTATGCCTCGCCAAAGTCAGTACATTATCTATTTTTTAGTTAAAAATTGTCTATAATTTTTCAAATACCATAGTTGCTTGTATTCTATCTCCACCAAGCCAGCCTGTACTATTTCCAGATGCAGTAGAAATAGTATGTAATCGGTAGCCTTTAGCAGCTTGATCATTTATTACCTTTTCTAACTGAGTTAAATTACCTGAACCTGTGCCAAATAATTTCTCTTTTAAAGTAACCTGTAGTACCACATATTGCATATTTACACCTCCCTTTATTTCATTTCAAATTTCCCTATATATTTACCTATGACTTTAATAGGTGTATTCTTATCATATACTTGCACTTGAAAACTGCTATCATCCGACATAGGCTCTAATACAACTAAGTCTCCTTGTTTGCTAAATTTCTTAAGAGTAGCATCAAATCCATTAACTAACACTACTGCAATTTCTCCATTCTCTACCCAGTCTGTTCTACGAATAAGAGCATAAGAGCCATTTTGTACGACTTTATTCATACTCTCTCCATTTACACGAAGGAAAAAGCATTCTTCTGGATCTACTATGTCCATTAGTGAAGGGTCAATAGGTAATCTTCCTTCAATACATTCTTCAGCCCAATTAGGGACACCTGCACTTATCTGTCCGTAAACAGGGCACATATAAATTTTTTTAGACTTGTTGGAATTATATTTATAATCTTCAAGAACATTTTGATTATGCCCAAATTTATGAGAAGCCATTTTTAGATATATTTCATTTTGCATTTCATTTAGATCATTACAATATTCTATAAACAACTGAATTTTGTCAATTATCTTATTTTTTGATTTTTCGCTAATCCAATCGATACCCTCAAAGTATGAATTAATCATATTTCGAATTTCATCCGATTCCATGTTTTCTGTATTAGGAGGGAATATATCTATTATTGTGTCGTAAACCTCAGTTTCTTTTGCAGAAAGATGAATGCTTGCTAACTCATTTAAATATTGCTTTTCCACTTCGTCACGTAAACTTTCTAAATTAACAATATCTAAAGAAATATCAGTATAACCACATATTTTCATCAATTCATTGTAATTAACTAAACCATTAGAAGCCTTTGACAACTTCATTAAGATATTTGGTTTTGGCGGATTATCTAATTTCATATTCATATACTGAGAAAGATATGTTCTATTAATTCCAGATTTTTTTGAAAAATCTCTTTGATTCTCATAAGTGTCGGAAATATTTTTTATTATTTGTGCAAATTTTACTTTATCAAACATAAATTTAAATCCTCCTAAAATAGCCTAAATATAGTATAAATCAACGGTTCAAAAAAGTCAACAAAAATGTTAAAAAAAATTTACCAAAACTATTGACTTATAAAAAATAATTTTGTATAATGCAAATGGTTAGAAAAAATTAACCAAAAGAAAGGAAGTGAAAAAATGGGAATAAATATAGAAGCATTAACTAGACTACTAAATGACAGATTTGAGGGAAATCAAGCAAAAATGGCACGAGTACTAGGAATTAGCCGACATCAATTAAATGAAGTATTTAAAAGTGGAAAATGTGCAGGCAAAAAAATAATTGGTTCTGTAATTAAATATTGCGATATAAATGAATTAGATTTTCATGAATATATTTTTTTATCATAAATGGTTAAAAAAAATTAACAAAAGAAAGGAGACAAAAGTTAATGAAACTAATTAAAAATCCAGAGTTTGATTTATATGAAAAAGGAAATCAAATATATTGCGATAGTTTACAAGTAGCAGAGTCATTTAATAAAAGACATTCTTACATACTAGATATAATTGCAAAATTGACTGAACCGAAAAATGGGTTGAGTGAAAATTTTATACAAACTAATTTTAGTTTAAGTAATTATAAAGATTTTAGTGGAAAACAAAACAAGATGTATTTATTAACTAAAGACGGTTTTGCAATGATAGTAATGGGCTTTACTGGAAAGAAAGCATTAAGGTTTAAAGAAGAATACATAAAACGATTTGATTTAATGGAAAAATTTATACAATCTCTACAAACTGCAAAATTAGAATTTCCAGAGTTCACAGATGCAATAATGAATGCTCATGAAGAACCTAAAAATTATCATTTTAGCAATGAAATAAACATGATAAATAAGATTGTTTTAGGAGTAAATGCAAAGCAATTTAAAGAACAAAATGGAATAGATGAAACAGTAAATTCGATTAGACCTTATCTAACACAGGGACAAATTAAGGCAATAGAAACACTACAAAGATTTGACATAGGACTAATTACTATGGAAGAAGATTATAAAAAAAGAAAAGAAATTTTAACTAATTACTATTTAAAGTTAATAGATAAAAAGTTAATAGCGTAAGGAGGATAAACAATGCAAGAAAAAAAATCAACGATAACGTATCAGGATTTGCCAGATACAATAACACCTTTTGACTATGCAGACTGGAGAGGCTGTGGAGAGAGCAAAGCCCGAGAAATATTCAATGCACAAGGGTTCCCAAGAATAAAAGGTGTTGGAGTAAAACAGTTGGCAGATAAAAGAGCAGTTCTTTTATATGATTTAGGACTAAACGAAGAGGACAAGCAAACAGTTCTCAAAGAAATAGCAAGAACAATATTAGAAAAGGAGATGATAACAAATGAGTAAGAAAGAAAAACAAGCATACAGAAGAGGAATTATAGAGACACTTGAAACAATAGCAGTAGTAGGATTTTATGTAGGTATTTTTCTAGGCTTTATGGCTAGATAAATAAATTTAATTAGGAAGGAGGAATAAGAATGGGAGCATTTTTTATAGGAGTACTTGTTGGAGGAACATCAGGAGTTTTGCTAATGTCATTGGTTGCAACAAATAGAATAAACGAACTACAAGAAGACCTAGCAACTCAAATAAAGCTAAGAAAAAATAGAGACAAATTTATAGAAAATCAAATGAAAACCACTTTAAAACAAAAAAACAGAATAACAGACTTAGAAAACAATGTTGAATTTTTATTTAACAATTTATCAGTACAAAAAAAGAAGATAGTTACTAACGGCAAATCAGCTAACTAACTTCTAACAAAAGAAAATACAAAAATATTCTTTATGCTTATATTGTAGCACAAGAGAAAGGAAAAATCAAGTGGAAGATATTGAATACAACTATACATGTTATATGTATGACAATTATTACAGAAAACCTTTCAATGCAGAAGCTTATGAAGAGTATCTAGCAGAGAAAGAAGATGAAATGGAGGAATACTATGAGTAATTTAAGCTTATATCAAATTACAAATAAATTCGCAGAAATAATGGACAAGGCAGAGAGTGGAGAGCTAACAGAAGAAGAATACAACCAATTAGGCACAGAGTTAGCACAAGAACTACAAAGCAAGAGTTCAAACATAATAGCTTATATAAAAAATAGCGAATATTTGTTAGACAGTATAAAAGCAGAAAAGAAAAGACTAGACGACATGGAGAAACTTGGAAATAAAAAACTGGAGAAGTTTAAACAATATGTATTAGACAATATGCAAAAGTTAGAAATTAAAGAAATTCCAACAGAATTAGGCAAGATGACAATAGCGAAGAATCCAATGTCAGTAGAAATAGAAGACGAAACTGAAATACCTAATGAATTTAAAAAGGTAGTAGTAACTACTCAAATTGATAAAACAGCTATAAAAAATCATTTTAAAGAAACTGGAGAAGTAGTAGCTGGAGTAAATATTGTAGATGACAAAATTAGTTTAAGAATAAAGTAGGAGGATTTGAAGATGAATGAAGTAAATGCATTAAGCATTATAGAAACAGTAGATATAGATAATATATCAAACACAATGAATAAAATAGCACAAATGCAAGCAGTAGTGCAAAAGACTTTAAAGCAAGGTCATGATTTTGGAGAAGTACCAGGAACAAGTAAACCAACATTATTAAAACCAGGAGGAGAAAAAATCTGTATGCTATTTGGCTTAAATCCAGAATATGAATTTTTACAAGTAACAGAAGACTACGACAAAGAGTTCTTTTCATACAACATTAGATGCACATTATTTAGAAATGGACAACCTGTGGCACAAGGTGTAGGAAGTTGCAACAGCAAAGAAAAGAAATACAGATACATAAATGTAGATACTATTCCAGAGAATTATATGGGAGCAAGTGAAAGCTATACAGACAAATATGGAAGAACAAAGTACAAAATAAACAATCCTGACATTTGCAGTTTAGTAAATACAATTTTAAAAATGGCAAAGAAAAGAGCATTTATAGATGCAGTATTACAAGTAGCAAGTTTAAGTGAAGTATTTACACAAGACCTTGAAGACATGGGGGATTTAATACAACAAGAAACAGACAATAGCACAATGACATTAGAGCAAGCTACAGCAATAAAATTAAGTTTTGGTAAATACAAAGGAACAACATTAGGGGAGCTTGTAAAACAAGACGGACAATATTGCGACTGGTTATTCAGCAAGAATGAGAAAACAGACCCAGTTATTAAAAAGGCATTAGGAATTATATTAAAAGCAATACAAGAAGCAAAAAGCAAAGAAACGGACAAAGCAATTGAAGAAGTAAAACAAGAAGAAAAGACAGAAAATGAAATAAAAGAAGAACAAGAATATGTAGATCCATTCAATGAAACAATCGAGTAGGTGGTTATATGCAAACAACGGCAATTATAACAGATATAAATATAGACTATAACACAAAAAAGCCTAAGATAACATTACTACTAGACCAACGAGAATCAATTTCTAGTCTTGAAGAAATAAAAGACAACAAGTTATCTGTTGAAATAAAGAAATATCGTAAATCAAGGAGTTTAGACGCAAACAAATACTTTTGGAAATTGTTACAGGAAATATGTGAAGCAACAAATTTAGATACTATAGAAGATTATAAACGACGAGTAAAAGAGCTAGGAATATTTAGGCAATTTAAAATAATGGCACAAGACGTAAAGACTTTTGAAAAAATATGGACTGAAAGGGGAATAGCTTGGTTTTGTGAAATAGCTGATACAGAATACATAGCAAATACAGAATTTAAGATAATAAATGCTTATTATGGTTCGAGTTCTTACAATACTAAACAAATGAGTAGATTAATAGACAATTTAGTTCAAGATTGCAAAGCAGTAGGAATAGAGACAAAAACTCCAGCGGAGATAAAAGCATTATTAGAAAGTTGGGATAAGAAATGATAACAACAGACTTATCAAACAGTTTCCACCCAGTACCAAAAAGTCCTTGCAAAAATGTGAAAGAAACATCAAAAAGTGGTTCAAAAAATGTGATAAGGAAGAAAAGCAGTAAGTTAGCAAAGCTAGAGAAGAACAGATTCAGCATAATAACAAAGAAGTTAGATATTTGTTATATATGTAAACAGAACAAAAAAGAAGATTGGCACGAAGTCATAGAAGGCAAAAACAGGCAAGTTAGTATGAAGTATGGATTAGTAATACCAATTTGTAGAAAATGTCACAAAATAGTGACAAATGATAAAACTTTACAAGAAAAATTGCATAAAGTTGGACAAAAAGCATTTGAAAAGCATTACAAATCGGAGAACTTTTTGCAAGTGTTTCGGCAAAAATTATTTATAGATACAACAGAGGTTAGACAAAATTTAATTGTTTAACCTCTTATTTTACGAAAGGAGAAAGCAAGTGGCAAAGGATAGTTTTATATTGTATTTAGACCAACAAGAAATATTTGAAATGTTGACAGATGAACAAGCTGGTCAATTAATAAAAAATATATTTCAATATGAACGCTCTGGACAAATGCCAAAGATGGACAAATTTTTAAATCTAGCCTTTGTTCCTATAATGCAAGCACTAGATAAAAACAGAAGAAAATACGAAGAAAAATGCAAAAAAAATAAAGAAAATATTGAAATACGATGGAATAAACAAAATACAAACGTATACGAACGTAAAAAACGAAATACGAATTATACCGATAATGATAATGAATATGATAATGATAATGACAATGACAGTGATAAAAAAGAAAAAAATAAAAAAAGAAAAACCTTTGAAGATATTTTCAACGAAAACTCATTTAGCGAAGAATTAAAAAACACATTGAAAGATTTTATAGATATGCGAAAGACCATAAAAAAGCCCATGACTTCAAAAGCCTTAGAGTTGTTGCTTAGAAACTTGGAAAAGTTGACGAACTTAGAGGAAGAAAAGATTGCAATATTAAATCAATCTATTGAACATGGTTGGCAAACTGTATATCCATTAAAAAAATACACCTCTTCAACAAATGAGAAAGGCGGAATGAATGACTTCAAAGAGTTATGGGAGGAGGCAAGAAGAGAAGATGAACAAGCAGGAAACAGTTCAAGTAATAACTCTTTTAGCTGGTAATTATGACAGCATTGCAAAGAAAGATGCTACACAAAAACAATTAATGATTAATACATGGCTAGAGTGTTTAGGAGACTTAGATTACAAGCTAGTATTGCAAGCAGTGAAGAAAACAATAATTGAAAGCCCTTATCCTCCAACAATACATGACATAAGAAAAAATGCTGTGGAAATGATAAATCCATCTACAAAAAGAACAGGAATAGAAGCATGGAAAGAAGCTTATGACATGATTTGCAGTGGACTTTATATGACACAAGAACAATTTGAAATGGCAAGCCCAGAAGTGAAGAAGTTCTTTGGAAATGTAAGACAAGTAAAAGAATTAGCACAAACAGACACAGATACTGTAAATACAGTAACCAAAGGGCAATTCTTAAAACAATACGAGGTTATAGTAAGCAGAGAAAAAGAACAAAAATTATTGCCTCAAAAAATGCAAGAGTTCATAGGACAACTTGCAGAGAAAATGAGTGTAAAACAGTTAGGAGAGTGAAACGAATGAGTATATTAACGATTATGAACAGACATGAAAGCAATGAAAAAACAGAAGAAGCAAGACCAATATTGTACACAAGAGTATTAGCAATATTGAGTGAAGGAATAAGCTTAACAGCGAATGAAATAGCAAAAAGGATAAATAAGAATTGGACAAGACAGAACGTACAGCCTAGACTAAATGAATTAAGAGATAAATATGGAATAGTAGAGGAAGATGGTAAGAAATACGATACAGAGACTAACAGGAATGTAACAGCATATAAACTGGTTGAAGAGAACATGAATCATATTCCCAGATTGGACTAGCCTATGAAATACCCAGAATTAAAAGGACTATGTAAAAACTGTTTAGGCTGTAACAGATTAGAAATACAAAACTATGTAGGAACATATCAATGCAGTAATTACGTAGACGGAACTAAAAAAGAAAATTTAGGAGTACAGGTAAGCTTGAAAAATTGGAGGGAAAAAGATGAACAAGGTAATAAGTAGAGAATACGTAGAAAACAATTATATTCACAAAGATAAAATAAAAGAAGCAATAAAAGAATTGCAAGAGCTAATGGAGAAAGACGAAGTTGATGAATTTGGAAATCATTCTATAGGTTGGGCAGCATTAGATTATGTGATTGATTATATGAATAATAAATTTTTGGAGGAAACAAAAGATGAAAATAGTAATACCGCTGTTATGCAGGAGCAAAAAGAACAGTCAACAAATTTTAATAAATAGTAAAACACATAGACCATTCGTAGCACAAAGTAAACTATATAAAGAATTTGAGCAAGACTGTGGCTATTTCTTGAGTAAATATAAAACCAATATAGATTATCCAGTAAATATAAAATGCACGTTCTATGTACCAGATAAACGAAAAAGGGACTTAACTAATTTAGAAAATGCAATAGCAGATATATTAGTTAAATACAAGGTAATAGCAGATGACAATTATAACATAATACAAAGTTGGGACGGTTCAAGAATAATTTACCAAAAGGGTAGAGAAGAAACAATAATCGAGCTGGAGGAATTGTAAATGCAAGACATAACAATAAAAGGAGTAAAAATACAATATGATAAAACTAATGTAAGAATAATAGACTCATATAAAGTAAAAGAAAAAGATATGAAAGACATATTATTTTGGTTTCTATTCAAAACAGGGTACGAAAGTAAAAGAGATATTGACAGTTGGTTAAAAGAATGGAAAGCACATAACAGATTATATAAACTAGGATTATACAGAAGCCATACAGTCGATTGTGATTTGGAAGAAAAAGAGGCTTGGTGGAGACTGTTCGTTTATTCAATAATAGGGAGATTTTAGGATAATGGAAATTGAATTAACAAATGAAATAAAAAACGAATTTGATAACTATTTAATAGACTTAGAAGAAAGCGATAACACTATTAAGCAATATAAATACAGTTTAAAGACATATGAAAATGAAGTTGGAAAAATCATTAATAAACAGAATTTAAAAAAATATAAAGAAATACTATTAAGCAAAAGAAAACCAAAAACTGTAAATGTAAGAATTGCAGGAATTATAAAATTTATAAAATTCTATGCTGATTATAAAAAAGACAAAAGATATGAAGAAATAATTATTAAAAATGTAAAAATGCAAAATAAAACATATCTAAATAATGTTATATCCTTAGAAGAATTTAAAGAAATGTATGAACACGCAAAAAATACTAAAAGAGAAAGATATTATTACATAATAAAATTTATGGGGTACACGGGAGCAAGAATAAGTGAAGTTATAAAACTAGATGTAAAAAGTGTTGACAATGGCTATATGGAAATTATTTCAAAAGGCTCTAAATTTAGAAGAATATATATTCCAAAAGAGTTTCAAATAGAGTTGTTAGACTGGATTAGAGAGAAAAATATTGAAAATAAATTATTCAATATAACATCTCGTGGAATTAGTGGGACATTGAAAAAAATAGCGAAAGAATTGAATATTGATACGAAAAAAGTGCATCCACATTCATTCAGACATATGTTTGCAATTAATTTTTTAAAAAACAACAAAGATATAACATTACTAGCAGATTTATTAGGACATTCAAATTTAGATACAACAAAAATATATTTACGAAGAACTGAAGAAGAACAAAAAGAAATAATAAATTCTATTAATTGGTAGAAAAGAGGGAAGATGAGAAATAAAAAATATGATAGACAATATGAAAGATATGATTATTTAAAAAAAATACATATATGTGTAAATTGTGGAAATATGGAAACTGAGCCTAATAGTATATATTGTTTTGAATGCAGAGAAAAAATATACAATAGAAATTCAAGATATTACGAACAAAACAAAGAAAAATTAAAACGACAAAGAAAAGATTATTTTAAAAATTTATACTATCAAAGAAAAGAATTAGGAATTTGTACGAAATGTGGAAAAAGAAATGTGTGCAGTAAAAGTTCAACATTATGCATAGATTGCTACGTTAAAAAGAAGAGACAAAAAGATAAAAGATGGAATAATGAAATTCCAAGAGATGAACGAAAATATTATAATCTTTGTTATGTTTGTGGAAAAGCTGAAATATATAAAAGCAATTTATGTATAAAACATTATGAACTTGTAAGAAATCGAATGATTGAATTAAACAAAAAGCCAACATTGAAAATGCTAATTGCTAGAGAGGAATATACAAAAAAGTATAGAGATTTAAAAGAAAAAATTTTTAGAAAAATATAAATAATAGGGAGGTTTTAGAATGTATTTTATATTAGGAATAATAGTATTGCAAATTTCACTTGTAATTATGTGGAGTGTAGCTTGTAAAAAAATAGAGAATAAATCAAGCTTATTGTTTGTAGTATATATGACATATGTAATTGTTGTGATTATAATATGCACATGTTTTGTAAATCCAAGAATTAAAGAACTTGAAGACAAAGTAAATGAGCTAACAACAGAACTATATGAAAGCTATAACGTAAGAGATAGCTTGGAACAGGAGAAATAATGAATATAGGAAGAGATAACAGACATCCAAGATATATATGTGATAAATGCAGGGAACCAATATATTATATAGGGCAGAAGGGATTTGTAGGAATAAATCATTATTACAAAAGTACAAAAAATCATACACCTAGTAAAAGCTTTGATTTGTGTGAAAATTGTGAAAAGAAATTTAGAGAATGGCTAGAGATTAGAGAAATACCTACAATACACGATTTAATTAGCAGATTCCCAGTATATAAGGAGGAGCAATGAAAATAGATATATATAATACAAATAAAAGATACAATATAATTTATGCAGATCCCCCTTGGCAGTATAAAGATAAAGCCTTAGCAGGGAATAGAGGTGCTTGTTGCAAATATGAAGTTATGAATATAAATGAAATTAGCAATTTACCAATAAATGAAATCTCAGCAGATGATTGTATATTATTTATGTGGGTTACAATGCCTAAGTTGAATGAATGTTTTAATGTTATAAAAACTTGGGGATTTGAATATAAAACTTGCGGATTTTGCTGGATAAAAAAGGACAAAAAAAGTGATAGTCTATTTTGGGGAATGGGAAGATGGACTAGGGCAAATGCTGAAATATGCTTAATAGCTACAAAAGGGAAACCTAAAAGAATTTCTGCAAAAGTACATAGCGTAATAATTAGTAAGATTATGGAACATTCTCATAAACCAGATGAGACAAGAGATAAAATAGTAGAATTAATGGGAGATTTACCAAGAATAGAGCTTTTTGCAAGACAACAAGTAGATGGTTGGGATTGTTGGGGGAATGAAGTTTGAGGAGGAACGATGAAACGATTTGATGTGTATTATGAAACGAAAGATAAAAGAATTGAAAAGAAGAATTTAAGTGAAAATGAATTAGATAGCTTTATAGATAGTATTAGAGAAGGAGAAGAACATCTATTAAGAGTAAGGCAGGTAAGTAGGGATAGAGATGAGGAGGAAAGATGAAAATGTGGTATAAAATGGAATTGATATTAGCTCGCTTGGAAAATTATCTATTCTTTAACCCTATTATGAAGAAAACAAAACAGAAAAAATGTAAAGATTGTGTATATGCTTACAGAAAAGGACATATTTTTGCTTGTAACAAAAGTGGGTATTATATAGAACCTTTGAAATTGATTTGTTTTAAGAGGAGTTTTAAGAGGAGGAAAGATGATGGAAGAACTTCTGAAGGAAATTAATGAGAGCTTAAAAGTAAGGCAGGACGGATTAAAATATAGCTATTATGACAATAAAGATAAATGCTATGTAGAAGGAAGAAAGCAACCAGATAGGGGAATAGGGACTAAAGCATATACAGTAAGAAGAATTAATATGCTAGAAGATAAACTAAAAAAATTGAAAAAAGAATTGCTAGAAGGTAAGTATGATTTTAAGGGATAAGGAGGAAAGATAAGTGAGCAGATTTAATATTTATTATATGACAGATAAAAAGCAGGTACTAAGAAGAGATATATCTAAGGAAGATGCAAGGGAATATTTAAAATCACTAACTCATGCAGAAAAGGCACACACAGTAGTAGAGGAAATTGAAGAAGAAAACGAGGAGGAACCTATGGATAATAAAGAAAAGGTTAATACATGTTTAGTAAGAAGAAAAGAAATAGAGGTAGAGATAAAAGAACACCAAGAAAAGCTAAACAAATTAAAACAAGAATATGAAGTATTAGGAGATTTAGCTTCAAGGATATTAAATGAGGAAGAGGAACAAAAAATAAAAAAGGAAAAGGAGGAGAAAGATGAGATGTACTGGTAAAGAGCAATTAACTTGTGATGTAGAAAAACGTGGATGTGAACGGGTGCTTCTATGCAAAGGAAGAAGCATCTATACAAGAAGATATAAAAGTATTAGAAGAATTAAAAAATAAAAAGTATATAGTAGATAAGGTTGAAGGCTGGGAACAATATTTATTAACTACTAGGCAACAAATAGCTATTGAAAATCTAATAGCAAAAAATAAAGAATTAGAAAAATTAAGTGAAAATATAAAAATGTTTAGAGACAACAATTTATCATCTGAAATAGATTATGTTATAGCATTAAAATCAAATTTTATGGAGTATTTAAAAACAGATTACATTTCAAAATCAAAAATAGAAGAAGAATTTGAAAGAATGACATCACACGCTAACTGCTTTAATTTAGGAGATATGAACGATTTATTAGATAGAATTTTAAACTAGAAAGGAATTAAAAATGGATAAAATATTAATTGAAGCAGAAAAGATAGAAACAGAAATTACTATTTGTCATCAACAATTAAGTTATTGGGAAGAACAATATAGGAATACACCAGAAGGGGTTTATAAGAAAAGTTATTGGAGACAAATAAATCGTTTGCAATCTAAATTAGAAACTTTAGAATGGATAAAAGCTGAAGGAGAAGAAAGGAATTAATATATGAAAGAAGTAATTTATAAATGTGATTTTTGCAAAGAAACTATTAAAGAAAATCAGTTTACTAATTTTAATTTAGGACTAAAAAGATATGAAGTTTGTTTTTCTTGTTATAGAAAAGCAAAAGATATAGAAAATAAATATGAAAATGAAAACTCTAAAATATTTGATAAGTATAGTAAAGAAATTGAAGCTTTAATAAAAGAAGAAAGGAATTAAGATATATGAAAGTAATGATAAGTCAGCCAATGAATGGCAAAACAGAAGAACAAATAAAAAATGTAAGAAATGAAATAATTGCAAAATTTAATAAAATGCATATAGAAGTAATAGATACTTTATTTACAGATGAAGCACCAGCAGATTGCAATATAGCAGTATATTATTTAGGAAAATCAATAAGTGCAATGAAAGATATAGATGCATTATATATGTGTGAAGGTTGGAGAGAAGCAAGAGGTTGTCAAATAGAATATGAGGTAGCAATGAAATATGGAATAAAAATACTATATAGCGATTTCTTTGAAAATAGAACAATGATGGCGGTACCAAGAAATTTTGAGGAGGGTTAAATAATTGAAAGAAGAAGAAAAGGGAAAGAAAATATTAGGATTTATTTATCATATTTTAATAGATAAAAGAAATCAAAATAGATATTTTTCAACTATGTATGGAGATATTATAGAAGGGAAAATAGTAAGATTGGGTGATTGCTTAAGGTATTTAGAAGATAAATTAGTAGAAGGAGAGAAGAAAGATGAAGAATGATAAAGAGTTATTAGAAAAATTAAGTATAGAGTTTGCAGAACGATATGCATTAGCAACAAAGACAAATTATGATGTGAACTTAGAAAATGATTTATATGAAGTATTAAAAAACTATGATAGTAACAATAGATAATACTAAAAATTTCTGGTAAGAGAGGAGAGAGTATGAGAGAATATAAATTTAGAGGAAAAACATTAGAAAATTTTGCAAGTAATGTTAACCCAATAATTCTAAAAGACAAATGGATACACGGTGGGATAGTATTTGATGCAGAAAGATATTGGATTGATATGCCATATTATGGGCAAATTTTAGTAAATAAAGATACTGTAGGACAATACACACGGCTTAAAAGACTGTAATCGGAATTGAAATATATGAGGGAGATATAGTATCAAAAGAAACATTTGATGATACAAAACCTAATTATAGAAATATATCTTATGCAAAAGTAATATATATTGAAGAACTCGCAGGATTTTATTTAGTAAATAAAGATAATGAAATTTTATGGAATGTTGCAGATGATAAGTATAATATTGAAGTAGTAAGTACAATTTACGATAATCCAGAATTATTAGAGAAAGAGTGATAAAATGGAAAGATTTATAGTCGGAGGATTTATATTAAGTTTAATATTTAATGTATTGTGGATTATAGCTTTAATAGGTAGTGACTTAAAGCCAATGCTAAAAATATTATGGTCGACAGTGTTGATAATAGTATGTACAATAATATTTACTTTTATGTTTAAAGAGACAGATAGAGAATGGAATAATGGATATTGTATAAATTGTGGCACACCATATCAAGCCATTAGTTATTCGAGAGGGAGTACAAGATATGAATGCCCAAAATGCCATTATGCAATGAGTCGATAATCCAGAATTATTAGAGAAAGGAAACTAAAGTGAATAGTGAAGAAAATATAAAAAGATTATTAGATAGAAATGAAATACGAAGATTACAGAAATCAGCTAGAGACAAAGACATAAGAAAATTGGCTGAGTGGGGATATCAATTTGAAGATACTATTAGGCAAGAATATGAAAAAAACTTTGAAGAAACAGTACAAAAAGAATTATTACAATCAATAGACAACTTTATAATTGCTATTATTTACACATTACACTTTAACGAGAAATGTAAATTTGGTGGAAAGAGAATAGATGATTTTATGGAAGATTTATTAGCTACAGTGGATAATTTTAATGATGGTTCATATTCGCCAGAAACATATAAAGAAATATTAAAAAAAGAGGGTATTGAGATTAAACCTAGATAATAAAAAGTGAAAGAGGTAAACAAATGAATAATGTAAGAACAGATTGTTTTGCATACAATAAAATTCAAAATGATTGTAACGCATTTACAGAGATGTTTTGCAAAAATAAGGAATGTAAATTCTATAAAGGAATGGGATGGAAAAAGGCAATAAATAGAGAAATAAAAGACTATTCTAAAAGTAGGAGGAACTAAAGAATATGCGATTAGAGAAAGAAGATTATAATAGGGCAGTAGGAGTGCTAAAAAGGTATAATTATAATTGCATAACAATAATGAACATACGAGCAGATATAATGAGTATAGGAGTGCCTGCAAATGATGGGATGCCAAGAGCACCATATAAAATATCAGACAGTGTATATAATCAATACATACAGTTACAAGAAGATAAACAACTACAGAAATCACTCAAAGAATATAAAATAGTAAGACAAGCTCTAGAACTAGTAAATAAAGACAGCAGATACATATTTGAAGAACTTTATATTAAGAGCAAATCAAAGTGGCAAATAATTGATTCTGGAATGAGTGAAGCAACTTTTAAAAGAAGAAAACAAGACTTGATTTATGCAGTAAATAAAGAATATAAAAAAATGAGCCAAAATTGAGCTTTTTTTGCCAAAAATCGTGGTATAATTAGTACAGGTTAAAAAGTAAGGAAAGTATAAAGGTTCCTACAGAATTTCTTTTTTAACATAAAACCCTTATTTAAATTGCACAGTCAGAAATGGCTCGTTAGTCCAAGTGCAAAGTATATTTATTATATATAAACTTATTCTTATGTGGGAGAGTTAGAGAAATCTAGCTCTTTAAATTTGAACATTAGCAATAATTATAGTATAATATGCAAAAATATATTATACAAGGAGGAATAAAATGCTAGTACATATACATAATACAGAGAGTTGGGACGATAAGCCAGTAGATAAATACTATTTGCCCATATTAGAAAAATATAACTACACAGAAGAAAATGGACTTTCCTATATAGAGATTAATAATTTGCAAGAACTAATACAATTAACACAAGAAATAGATGAACTACAAAATAGCGACATTCAAGGCCTTATAATAAATTCAGATGGTGCTGATACAATTTCAATAGAAATATATGATGATTATAGAGAATAGTAAGAGTTTATCAGAAATGGTAAGCTCTTTTATAATGCTTATTAATTATGCTAGGTAATTAATATAAATTTGGCTGATTATTCCGAAAGTAATGTATCTCCTTTTTTAAGACTAGAACATATTATTTAGAACAACCTAGCAGTTCTAATTACTTATCTACCAAGAGTAGAAAAAGTTTCCGGGAACGAGATATGAAATAAGATTTCGTTCCTTGCGTTTCAGCCATGCTTTATCGTTAAAAGCGTGGCTTCAATTATATGTGAGTTTAGTTTAACTGGAAAAACAGCAGTCTCCAAAACTGCACGATAGTGGTTCAAATCCATTAACTCATGCCAAAGAGGTAATCTATGATAACAGAACAATTATACAAAGAACAAATCTGTAGCAATTGTGCTAATGAAAATTGTCAGAGATTAGAGCTAGTAACAATGAAGATAGATACAACAATAGTTACAAAATGCAAAGGGTTTATTCGCAAGAATGAAAGAAAGTGTATAGGGTTTAGAGGTGGATATTAAGTTAATATTAAGGAGGAATTAAAATGAAAGTAAAAGCAACAGGAGAATTTAAGAGATTAGGAGTAAATCCAAAGGAGTTAGATTATATTCCAGAAGAGGGGACAGAATTTGAAGTCTCTGGAGAAAGATATGAAGTATTAAAAGGAAATAATCATTATAAGGCTAAATTTGTTGAAGCAATTGAAAAAGTTAGAGAACCAATAGAAGTCGAAACTGCTAAAAAAGAAACTAAAGCAGAAAAGGCAATTAAGAGAACAACAAAGAAGAGTAAATAATGGCATATAGAGATAATCCAGAAATAGCAAAGAAATACAAAAGCAAAAGATGGCAGAAGTTAAGGAAGCAAAAGATACTCTTGAATCCGTTTTGCGAAAGATGCTTAAAGAAGCGGAATATATAATAGTGTTTATATAGTACATCATAAAGAGTATGTAACAGACTTAAACTATGAAAATGATGAAGTATTCTATAATATAGAGAATTTAGAAAGCTTATGTTTAGATTGCCATAACAAAGAGCACTTTGGAGAAAAGCAAGAATATAAATTTGATGAGAATGGAGATTTAATAAAGAATGAGTAAAAGAGTATATGAAGATGAAATAGGTTGTATAGTAGAAGAAAATATTTTAGATGGAAAGAATGAGAAGATTGGCCTTACAACAAAATGTATAATAGAAGAATATACAATAAACGGAAATAAATATCAAATAATGTATAAAGAAGAAGTTAAAGCCAATGAAGTATTTAATGCATTAAATAGAATGATAGTTAGTGGCAAGGATAGAGACATACAAGAGAATGTTCAAATTATAAAGTTGTATACTCCTTGCATAATGTCAGTTCCAACAGAAAAAAAGAAATGGTGGGATTTATAAGATAAAGTATACCCCCCGTCAAGCCCTAAAATAAACATACTAAGGAGAA
>Ga0326513_10000376_pt1 | contig 37434 bp, 33 predicted proteins | sample 2_2465_0518_D_FD_203654 | JGI IMG/M metagenome (GOLD analysis project Ga0326513, IMG submission 203654) | Bovine rumen microbial communities from UC Davis, California, United States - 2_2465_0518 | ecosystem: Host-associated > Mammals > Digestive system > Stomach > Rumen | place: USA...
GATACGATCCCATGCTGGTGAGGTATGCTCCCCATACAGCAAACTCCAGATAGTTCATTATTATGAGCCTAAGTTTCAGATTCATCTATTCTACATTTATTCGCAAAAGCTCATCAAGCTTCGCAAGTTCCTATTTAGCTATGTACTATTTATTAAATCACAGCTTTCTCTTTGCAAAATTACTGCAAATTTTTGAAACAACCAAATAAATCAAAAAAAAGTGAATATTTTGAAAATTCCTTTTCTGTTCTCATATAAAATAACTATATTTGCACTCAAAAATCAGAGACGTGCGCCAGCCTTTTGAGACTGACACACACTATTTGTTTCGTGCGAATATATTTGCACTCAAAATCAGAGACACGATGATACGTCACATATTACATATAGCCCTTCTTGCTTTGCCTCTTGCAATAAACGCGCAAGAGACAAAGACCGAGTTTGCCGTAGACGATATCATGTATCAGACTCAAGAGTCACCAGCACAAGCCATAACACCACAGTTTTGCGATAGTGCCTCGCTACACCTCCCTACCCTAACCGAGTATGGACAGGTGCCTAACCTCCACTTTCCTTACATCGGATGGCATAACTGGCCTACATGGAGATTGCATGAGGGTGTGAACGCATCGCTCGGTTTGTCGGTATTCTCCACATTCGGAAGCGGACACACATGGAGCGGAGCCGGTTTCTCTGAGAATGCCTCGCTGATGTATGCCATGCCTTTGGGCAAGAAATTCAGCGCAGCCATAGGCGGATATATCAAGAACACTTCTTGGGCGCACGACTCGTTCAGAAGCGCTGGATTATCTGCCATTTTGAACTATCAGGCAAACGACCGATTGAATGTGTATGCCTACGGACAGAAATCGCTTCTCAACAGCAATCATATCCCCCTCCCGCTTTACTATATGGATGATGTGGCGGACCGCATCGGCATAGGTGCGGAATACAAGGTAACGCCTGCATTTTCAATAGGATTGAGCGTTGATTACAGCAGATACAAGGAGCCAAACACGTGGTTTGACCACTATAATGCGGATATTAAGCAACAAAATAGGGAATTTCCTCGATAAATGAGGAAATTCCTTTTCTTTTTTCATTGTTTTTTATTACCTTTGCCAACGAATTAAGGTCAAAAGGTCGAAAGCCTTAGTCCTTAGACTTTTGACTTTAGTCTTTAGTCTTTTAGATCATTACAAAGCCCAAACAATTAAACAAGAATAATTATGAAAAAGATTTTATCACTTTTATCTGTAGTTATCATCGCTCTTTGCACTTTTACATCATGCGATGAAGATCTCATGGTAAGCACTTCTCTCAAAGGTACATGGGAGGGTTATATGGATACTTATTATAAAAAGTACAAAGAAAAAGCGACATACACAGAAATTGCCTTTTTTAAAGACGCTGGTGAAAAATGGGGTGATGGATATTGGATAGATCATTTCAGTCCTCACCCTGGCGACTATTACTATAGCCGTATCTATTGGGAGGTAAAAAATCAAGACATCTATATCACTTTCAAGGACGGAAATACTTCCATCATAATTCATGATTACCATCTTAACGACAATCACTTCACGGGGTGGTTTTATGACAGCAACAATACAAAAACGACATTCGACCTTAAAAAGGCACGTGACACTTACGACAATTACGACTATGACTACGGCTATGGCTATTCAAAGGCAACTCGTAGCGATGCTGAAATCCCAGTTCGTATGTTCGGAAAGATTACAGAATAAAAACACAATCCTTATATAAAAATCAGAGCCTGCCCTAAAATAAATTAGGACAGGCTCTCTTCATTTTCAGACTTGCTTTAGCTTGTTTAGCTTCAGCGAATAACAAAGCCAAAGTCTGACGCCTAGCAGGGCATATCCAGACAGGGGTAGTATGTCTGAAATGAGATGCGCTTACACTAAAATCCTTATTGTTACCTGTTACTTGTTACCGCAGGGGGTGAACGCTGTGCCTTCGCTATACCTTCGTCGTGCCTTCGCTATGGCTTCGCTTCAGGTTCGCTCTCATCGATGGAGCATCAACGGACTTACAACGGACTTATAACGGAGGTAGAACGGAACTGCATCGGAGGAGATTACCAGAGCATTTATCGCGTCTTTACATCGTTTTTCAAGCATACTGAATAAGGCGAATCTGCCCGAAATTAATGCTCGTTGTTATGTTGTTGAGACTATCAGCCGCCTACGCACCCCCTCTAATTTATACATAACAGTCTCATTATCTTTATCTTACATAACTACAATAAGCAAGCAGAATCACGACCAGTAACAAGTAACAGGTAACAATAAGGATTTTTGTGCATGCCAATTTTACTAAATTTTTCTAAGGAGTTTATATACCTTATTATATATAGAAATAATAAAATCAGGGCAGCTGTTAAACTAATTTTCTTATTGTTACCCGTTACCCGTTACCGACACGTTTCCTGGGATTATCTTGGCACACAACTGATTCTATTAGGGGCAACTCATCGTCTACCATAATCCACTCTCCTGATTTGAAAGCATTTTTCTGTTTCGTTAAAATTATTATCATCATGGCTATCTTCTTCTTTTCGTTGAAAGGGGAAATATAAGACACAGTATGATGTCAATGAAATCAGGATTGTGTAAACCTTTCCAGGAGAGCGACAACCTTTCAAGTATGATGTCAACGAATGCAGATTAATAACAACTAAAAACCGTAAACCAAAATCAGGAAAAGACAAAAGACAACAACGTCTACCCCTTGTAGTAACAAGTAACAGGTAACAATAAGGATTTTAGTGTAAGCGTATCTCATTCAAAACATAGTCCCCCCCCGTCTGGATATGCTCTGTTGGGTATAGGACTATGAATAAGTTGCCAAGTGATGACAAAGCCTGCTAAAACCAAACAGGAAACAATCATGAAAGCAAACAAAAAAATGCCTGTCGGAAACCGACAGGCATCTAAGATTATGGTTTATCCAAGATATTTCATAAGAATCTTTGCATTACCAGAGTCACGGAGTTTGGTGATTGACTTCTCACGAATCTGACGTACACGTTCACGGGTAAGACCGAGCTGATCTCCGATTTCCTCAAGTCCTTTCTCGTGGCAGCCTATGCCGAAGCACTCGCGGATGATTGTTATCTCACGGTCTTTGAGCACCTTTGAGAGCACGTTGTTAAGCTCCATTGCCATTGACTCGTGGTCAACATGGCGGTCGGTGCGTGAATCCTCACCTGAAGCCATAACATCGAGCATACAGTTCTCCTCACCATCGGTGAATGGAGCGTCGATACTTACATGATGACCGTCAGCGCCGAGGCTCTGACCAATTTTGTCCTCCTCAATGTTGGTTGCTGCTGCAAGCTCCTGAACAGATGGGCGACGCTGGTGCTCCTGCTCGAACTTGTTGATCTCGTGGTTGATCTTGTTGAGAGAACCTACCTGATTGAGAGGAAGGCGCACGATACGGCTCTGCTCTGCGATAGCCTGAAGGATGCTCTGGCGAATCCACCATACGGCGTATGAGATAAACTTAAAGCCTCGTGTTTCATCGAACTTCTGAGCAGCCTTGATAAGGCCGATATTACCTTCATCAATAAGGTCAGTAAGAGTAAGTCCCTGATGTTGGTACTGCTTTGCTACAGATACCACGAAACGGAGATTTGCCGTTACGAGCTTATCCTTTGCACGTTCACCATCCGGACCTCCTTTCTTGATCATTTGTGCAAGTTCAATTTCCTCATCAATACTGATAAGCGGTGCACGACCAATTTCTACGAGATACTTATCCAGAGCTTCGCTGGAACGGTTGGTGATACTCTTCTGAATCTTTAACTGTCTCATCTCTGATGTTTAATAAAAATTTAATTGTTTGTTATTCAACAAAATATAGGGACATAACAACCCCACATAATTAAAAAACGGCGCAAAAGTACAAATATTTTATCAGACCACCAAATTTTTTCACTTTTTTTTTATTTTACCCCTACAAGGCGCCAAAAACGGTCTCCATTACCCTTGTAATACGCCATGACAAGATAGCGGTTCTCGGTTTGGAAGAAGTCGCCCTCCGTCTCGCCCGTAGGCGTCAATCGCTGTGAATATGCCGGCAGGATGTTGAGATACTGGTATGAGTAATATCCATATTTCAGGGGAATCTCCACATGATACCATTTATTCTCATCGTCGTATTCCATGAGGTATTTCTCCGAAAGTCCGTTATATGTCCATTTGCCGTCAACATACACTTCCCCGTCAAGGCGAGGGGTATCGAGATAGAAATTTACCTTTACATATTCCGAGGTGATATCATTCTCTATGTTGTCGGAGTTGCGGATATAGAAGGCACCGTCGGCATCCTCGTCATACACGTACGCACGACGCGGATAGTCATGGAAGAGATGCGCATGATACCATTCTCCATCCCATTGCAGGCTCTCAACGCCCATCGAGTTGCGATGCACGTCGAGCATCTCGAACTTATGAAACTCGTTTCCTGCAGGGAAGATAAGATCCTTCGTATGTGTCCATTCAAGAGTGCCGGGACGCATGACAGGTGCAGGAGGACACCACACCTGATTGTCGGAACGGTGGTTCTGCATCACAAGCACCCGGAACTGCTCACGAGGATTGCTTACTTTAAGGGTTGATGGATAGTCGATACGCAGATTGACCTGCTGATGTGCCTTACGGACATCTATGTCGGTATCGGTAAGTATGGTGGTTGATATATTGGCAATGTTCTCTGTCACCATGAAACGAGCCGTGGCAACCACATCTTTCGTATCATCGTCGATGATGTCAAGCTGATAGTTACCGCTTATCTTCGGCGCACACGACGAGTTAGGAATCCTCAGCGTGTAGTGATTATAAAGCTGATTCGTGTTGATTGATTCCTGATAATTGTCGATTGTTATGCCATCCTGAAAGCCGGATATGTAGTCGCTTGTGAAGAGTCCTTCAGTAGGAGTCCAGTCAGGCTCACAATGAGTAAGAGAATAGACATAGCGATGATACTGGTGCGTAAGGTCGTCAAAAGAAATGGTGAGACGGTCGGAAGAGCCAAGACGGATTACGGCATCACCCAGCCAGTCCTTTCCAGAAACCACCTGAAGCGATGCTATGTTTTCACTCCGTATCTCATGCTGCTGAGCATAAGCCGACATTGTGAGCAACAGAATACCTGCCAGTACTTTTATCTTCTTCATATCATTCAAATTGACAGCAAAAGGTGTGCCATAGCCTTGAGTTATGACACACCCTTATAATGTTATAGATTAAAGTTTATGGATGAAGGATTAAGGTTTAATTGTTATTCACACAATCCCTATTCCTTATTCCATCAACCTTATTCCATTCTCACTAATTATTCACCGAACCTCCCACAATATCGAGAAGCTCACTGGTGATTGCCTGCTGACGAGACTTGTTATACTGAAGGTTCAATAAGCGAAGCAGTTCGTCGGCATTATCCGTTGCTGTCTGCATAGCAACCATACGTGCAGCATGTTCTGATGCGTTACTGTCAAGGAGTGCTGTGTAGATCATTAAATTCACATAGCGAGGAATGAGCAGGTTGAGAACCGTCTGACGGTCAGGCTCTACGATGTAGTTGTCGTGCAAGGTCTTAGCCTTTGCATCCGAACTTGTTCCGTCAAGAGCCTTGTGTCCGCCCTGTTTCTCAAGATATTCCTGTGCATTGCCAGTCACTACGTTGGTTTTCAAATCACGAGTGTGGTCATAGTCCATAGCCTCCTCAATGTCGATAGGAATCAACGTCTTTGTCTGGAGAATCTGCGAACCCGCACTCTTGAAATGATGGTAGATCATCTCAACCTTGTCTATCTCTCCGTTTACGAAGAGGTCGGCAAGTTCAAGACCTATCTGTACGCATTCATGGGAATTAGGCTTGTCGGCAAGAGCAGCAAAGTTGCCACCGCTCTTTATTCCGAGTTTGTTCACCTTCTCTGCAACCTTACGGCCTACAGGATAGACAACGACCTCTATTCCCTTCTCTTTATAACCGTCCACTGCACGCTGCATCATCTTGATGACATTGGCATTGAAACCTCCGCAAAGGCTTGAGTTTGAAGCGAAGACGAGCATTGCCACCTTCTTCACCTCTCGCTTCTGCGTAAGTGCGCCCTGAGCATCCATATCAGCAGCAAGGTAGGTTTTGAGGATAGTCTCCAACATATTCTCATAAGGGAGCATATTCTCAATCATCACCTGCGCATGATGAAGTTTGCTCGATGCCACCATCTTCATCGCACTCGTAATCTTACGTGTGCTCTGAACTGATGCTATACGATTTTTAATTTCCTTTAATGACGGCATATTTCTAATTAATAATTAACAATTAATAATTAATAATTGGTAAGTCTAAATCCTTAATTCAAAATTACCAATTAAGTAATTAGTAATTCGTAATTCGTAATTATTTAGCGTACTGACCTGATACATCAGCCATCACCTTCTCAATGGTTGCGGTTGCGCTGTCGTCAATCTTACCACTACCAAGGAAGTCAATGACATCAGAATAACTTGAACGCATGACATCAAGGAAGCTGTCCTGACACTCACGTACCTTATCAACTGGAACAGAAGCCATCAAGCCATGTGTACCGCAGTACAGAATGGCAATCTGCTCGCCTACCGGCATTGGAGAATACTGAGGCTGGATAAGCAACTGATTGTTCTTACGGCCACGGTCAAGAGTCATGGCAGTAACGGCATCCATATCACTTGAGAACTTAGAGAAGCTCTCAAGCTCACGATACTGAGCCTGGTCAATCTTCAGGGTACCTGCCACCTTCTTCATTGACTTGATCTGAGCCGAGCCTCCCACACGAGATACGGAGATACCTACGTTGATAGCAGGACGGAAACCCTGGTTGAAGAGGTCAGACTCAAGATAAATCTGTCCGTCAGTAATAGAGATTACGTTTGTTGGGATATATGCTGATACGTCACCGGCCTGTGTCTCGATAATAGGAAGAGCCGTGAGAGATCCACCACCCTTCACCTTGCCTTTCAAGCACTCTGGAAGGTCGTTCATCTGCTCTGCCACCTCCTGCTGCTCGTTAATCTTAGCAGCACGCTCGAGAAGACGAGAGTGGAGATAGAACACGTCACCAGGATAAGCCTCACGTCCAGAAGGACGACGGAGGATAAGAGATACCTCACGATATGCAACAGCCTGCTTTGAGAGGTCATCGTAGATAACGAGGGCATGCTCACCACGGTCACGGAAATACTCACCGATAGCAGCACCTGCAAATGGTGCATAATACTGCATAGCAGCAGGATCACTTGCCGTAGCAGCTACAATGATAGTATATGGAAGAGCACCACGTTCCTTGAGGTTCTGAACGAGAGCTGCTACTGTAGATGCCTTCTGACCGATGGCAACATAGATACAGTATACAGGCTGTCCTGCCTCATAGAAAGACTTCTGGTTGATGATAGTATCAATGGCGATAGCCGTCTTACCAGTCTGACGGTCACCGATGATAAGCTCACGCTGACCACGACCGATAGGAATCATTGAATCCACAGCCTTGATACCGGTCTGCAATGGCTGCTTAACCGGCTGACGGTAGATAACGCCCGGAGCCTTACGGTCGAGTGGCATCTCATATGCGTCAGCAAGGTCGATAGCACCACCACCATCAATAGGCTGGCCGATAGGATTGATGACACGACCGAGCATATTGTCGTTGACGCGAATAGAAGCAATACGATTGGTACGCTTCACTGTCTGACCTTCTTTGATACCGCTTGTAGGACCCAGAAGCACACAACCAACGTTGTCTTCCTCCAAGTTCATCACGATAGCCATGGTGCCGTTCTCGAACTCAAGAAGTTCGTTAGCCTGCGCATTGCGCAAGCCGTAGATACGAGCCACACCATCGCTCACCGTCAGTACGGTACCCACCTCGTCAAAATCCTGACCTTGGTTGATACCCTGCAGCTGCTGAAGAAGCACCTCAGACACTTCGCTTGGTTTTATTTTGTCCATTATTCGAAATTACAAAGTTACAAGTTTACTAATTACAGTCGGGGTTAGCCTAACTGCTTGAGAATAGTACGCAACTGCGACTGTACGCTGACATCCATGCGATAGGTATCATACTCAAGTATGAAGCCTCCGATAATGTCGGGGTTCACCTTTGTCTCGAACTCCACGTTTGCCTGAGTACGCTTCTCCACCATCTGCTGCATCTTCGTACGAACATCCTCAGAAACGGGGACGGCAGTGATGAGACGGCCGGAAACCACATTCTTCTCCTGACGATAGAGTGTGACAAAGGAATTGGCCATAAACTGCATAAGGTTCTCCCTACCCTCCTGAAGCACAAGGCTTATGAACCTCTTTGTGTGCTCCGAAGGATTACCGCCGCAGGCAGCAAGAAGGATGTCCTTCTTCTTCTCCTTTGGCAGCATGGGATTGTCGATGGCTGTTCTCAGCTGGCGCACGTCGAGGTAGCTCTGGGCGATGCTTTGCATATCAGCATAAACAGCGTCCTTCACAGCCTGTTGAGCAGCACTCTTCAGAAGAGCGCGAGCATAGCGAACTGAAATTACACCAGTATTCATAATCGATTTTCCCTTATACTTTATTTATTCTCCACTTGAACCTCATCCAGCATACGGTCGATGAGCTGCATCTGCTGAGCATCGCTTGAGAGGTTGGTACGTACCACCTTCTCAGCAATCTGAACAGAGAGCTGGGCAACCTGAGCCCGAATATCGCGGATTGCAGCCTGCTTCTCACGCTCTATCTGGAGGTTTGCTTCCTCCATGATGCGAGTAGCCTCTGCCTTCGCCTTATTCTGGGCTTCCGCGATAATGGCATCACGCTTGGCACCGGCTTCCTTTATGATGTCCGCCTGTTGCACACGCGCCTGCTGTACTATAGCTTCACTTTCCTGCTGTATGTTCGTGAGTCTCTCGGCTGCCTCATGGGCACTCTTCAGACTCTCATCGATGAACTTCTTACGCTCTTCAACCATGCCTACGATGGCAGGGAAGCCGAACTTAGCAAGCACACCGAACACTACAAGGAATGCGAGAAGCATCCAGAACAGTAGTCCAAGATCGGGAGTTAATATTGATGGGAGATTCTCCATTTTCTAATGGTTTTATAAAGGTTGCAAGGTTGGCCGAAACCACCTTTGAACCTGAAAAAATTACTTGATAAGGAATGCGCAGGCAACAACAGCGAAGAGGGCAACACCCTCAACGAAAGCAGCAGTAAGAATCATGTTTGTCATGATTGTACTTGAAGCCTCTGGCTGACGAGCAATAGCATCCATAGCGTTACCGCCAATTTTACCAATACCCAAACCTGCACCAATAGTAGCAAGACCTGCACCAAGACCGCAACCCATAGCTGCGATTCCGTCTAAAAGAAGTGATGAAATCATAATTTTAAATGTTTAAAGTTATTAGTTTTTTTATTTGTTATTTCTATTTTCGACCACGCCAAGCATCGGCATGGCACATTAATTATTATTCTGTTTTATTACTCTGCATGATGATGAGCCGGACGTGAAAGTCCGATGAACACGGCAGAGAGGAGCGTGAATACGTAAGCCTGAACAAATGCCACAAGCACCTCAACGAGATTCATGAACAGAAGCATCAGTCCGCTGAATAGGTTCAAGCCTATACCGTATGCCGTACCCATTGACCATCCGAGGAAGATGATACATGTAAACGATAGGATAACGGCATGACCAGCCATCATATTGGCAAAGAGACGGACCATCAATGCAAACGGCTTCGTGAAGATTCCTACAAGCTCAATCACAGGGATAAGCGGTGCAGGATATGCCTTCAGAAACAATGGCACCTCCGGCCAGAATATCTCCTTCCAGTACTCCTTGTTGCCGTTGAAGTTCACGGCTATCATCGTACAGATGGCAAGGAAGAACGTTATGTTGATGTTACCCGTCACATTACCACCACCAGGAAATATAGGAATAAGTCCTACAAGGTTCGTGGTGAAGATGAAGAAGAACACCGTCATAAGGTATGGAGCATAGCGGCGATAGTAAGCCTCACCTACAAGTGCCTTTGCCACATCGTCGTGAATCATCATCACAAGCATTTCCATGCATCCGACGAAGCCACTCGGAGCCTCCTGTTTGCAGTCATGCTTCTTATACCAGCGTGCGCATGAAAGGAAGATAGTGATGAGGATAGCCACGACAATCCAAATCTGCGCTACGCTCTTTGTGATTGAGAGATCCAAAGGACGCTCCACAGTACCGTCAGGCATATTCTCATATATCTTGCCATGCTTTTCCTGATTGAAGAAGAAGTTCTGAGGAAGTGAATGCTCCGTGCAGAACGTCCACTCACCCGTTGCGCTGCTCCTTACGATAATAGGCAATGGAATACTCAAGTGCTTACCCTCATATGAACAGATATGCCACTCGTAAGCATCAGCAAGATGCTCAAGTACAATCTCAGGGATGTTAATGCCCTCACCACCTTCTTTCTTCTCTTCTGAGGCGAAGGATGACAGCGGAAGCAAAGCAACAACCACCAAGAGGAGTATCGACTTTATGTGTTTCATTATTTTACTTATTAACCTTATATTACTTGAAGAGTTTGTTGACCATCTTGGCAAAGAAGATGGAGTGAAGAACCAACAGCACGAAATAGTTGGCCATAAAGGCTATAACCCAAGGAATCATAGCATCCCTGCCTACTACGGCATAGACTATTCCAAGAGTAACTAGCACCAGGAACATACGAAAGCCGGAACTTGCCGTATGGAACGTGGCAAGAAAATTCAGATGCCTTATGGCTACCCACCTCCAAAGCGTTGTCAGTATCACTAACTCAAACACAGAAAAGATAGCCGCAATGCTACAAGCTTTGTCATGCAACAGACTCGCATCCAACAACTGGTATTTCGTAATCACCATCGTTATGCCTCTGAGCACACAGATAGCGAGAAGGCATACCAGCATGTGCTGACTGGCTTGTTTCTTTATTTCGGTCTCTGGCATTTCCTTACTATTACAATTCCACACAGAGGTTTACCTGATTCTGATTCACAGAAACAAAGCCTCCGATGATCTCCAGACTTTTCTTTCCTTCAGCCGTTTCGTAGGTAACAACGCCCTTTTCTAGTGAAGATATGATTGGTGCATGGTTCTGAAGTATCTCGAAGCTTCCCAGTGTTCCTGGAACAAGGACACTCACCACCTCGCCGTCAAACTCAATCTTCTCTGGTGAAACTATCTTTAATTTTAACATAAGAATATAAATTAACGAACCACGGCCCCTCACCTGCCCTTCAGGCATCCTCTCCCCAAGGGGCGAGGAAAAAGTTACATTCTTTCGCAGTAAGGTTTTGAGGTTTCATTAGTAATATCCCCCTCGCCCCTTGGGGAGAGGGTGTCCATGGGACGGGTGAGGGGCTACTGGGTGTTTTTTATCCCTGTGCCTGAGCAAGAAGCTTCTTACCCTTCTCGATAGCCTGTTCGATAGTACCTACATTGAGGAATGCCTGCTCTGGCAGGTCGTCAAGTTCACCATTGAGAATCATGTTGAAGCCCTTGATAGTATCCTCAATGCTTACCATCTCGCCCTTAACGCCAGTGAACTGCTCTGCAACCGTGAATGGCTGAGAGAGGAAACGCTGTACGCGACGAGCGCGGTTCACAGTCAACTTATCCTCATCAGAGAGCTCATCCATACCGAGGATGGCGATGATGTCCTGAAGTTCCTTGTATTTCTGAAGAATTTGCTTCACACGCTGAGCGCACTCATAGTGTTCCTTACCTACAACGAGAGGATCAAGGATACGTGATGTAGAGCCGAGAGGATCCACAGCAGGATAGATACCAAGCTGTGCGATGTTACGTGAAAGCTCCGTTGTAGCATCAAGGTGAGTGAAGGTAGTAGCTGGAGCTGGGTCGGTCAAGTCATCGGCAGGCACATAAACAGCCTGTACTGATGTGATAGAACCTGTCTTTGTTGATGTGATACGCTCCTGCATAGCACCCATCTCTGAAGCAAGCGTTGGCTGATAACCTACGGCTGATGGCATACGGCCGAGAAGAGCCGATACCTCAGAACCTGCCTGAGTGAAACGGAAGATGTTATCAATGAAGAAGAGGATGTCACCACCCTGATCACGGAACTCCTCAGCAACAGTAAGACCTGAGAGGGCAACGGAAGCACGTGCGCCTGGTGGCTCGTTCATCTGGCCATATACAAGCGTAGCCTGTGATTTCTTAAGTTCCTCAGGATCAACGAGTGACAAATCCCACTTACCCTCGGCCATAGCCTCCTTGAACTTCTCACCGTACTTGATAACGCCAGACTCAATCATCTCACGGATAAGGTCGTTACCCTCACGGGTACGCTCACCCACACCAGCGAATACAGAGTAGCCGTTGTGTCCCTTAGCGATATTATTGATAAGCTCCATGATAAGCACGGTCTTACCTACACCGGCACCACCAAAAAGACCAATCTTACCACCCTTGAGGTAAGGCTCAAGCAAGTCGATAACCTTGATACCTGTAGCGAGCATTTCCTTAGAAGTAGAGAGTTCTTCATACTTAGGAGCCTCACGGTGAATAGGATACTTGTTTTCCTGACCGAGTTCCTTCATACCGTCAATAGGCTGACCGATAACGTTGAGCATACGACCCTTGATCTGTTCGCCGGAAGGCATAGAGATAGGAGCACCTGTTGGGAATACCTCAAGCTCTCTCTGGAGGCCGTCGGTATTATCCATAGCAACGGTACGCACGGTATCCTCACCAATATGCTGCTGAACCTCAATAATGAGATCACGTCCATCAGCACGTTTTACGATAAGTGCATCATGAATTTTAGGCAGCACTTTCTCAGCGTCAAGTCCCTTTGTATCGAAATAAACGTCGATAACCGGACCGATTATCTGGGATATGTGACCAATAATTTGTGACATATTATTTTAGTTTTTAGAGTTAATCTTAATTTAGGTGGCAATTTTTTGTCATCTGAACGATCGGCTATTTACTAGGTTTCCCCTCTGCGGACTTATGTTCGCACGAAATGGAAAGAAGTGGAAAGTGCAAGTCAGCCAACAAGGCTAGAGCACGTTATTTTAATATTCCACGAGTGCAAATAACATTCGCACGATGTGGAAAGTGCAGGTCAGCCGACAAGGCTGGAGCACGCTATTTTAATATTCCACGAGTGCAAATAACATTCGCACGATGTGGAAAGTGCAGGTCAGCCGACAAGGCTGGAGCACGCTATTTTAATATTCCACGAGTGCAAATGTAGTAAAAACTTTTCAATAACAAAAATTTTTCTTACATTTTTTTTACATTTTTTCTCACAAACTAGCATTTTGTAAATTCCATATTCCTTTTTTCTTCCATCTATCCTTCGTTCTGAAGCGAAGGAAGAGGGAAGGATTAGCGAAGAATCATCGATCCTTGTTTCTTCTCAAAGGCATATAATCACGCAAAATCAAATCTTTGAAATCATCATATACGATCTCCACGAACTCCTCTTCTTTGAATTGTAGCTCGTTATTAAATACTGATGAGAATTTGATTTTTCTTGCATGACTCTTCCAAAATCCTTCATCTTCAGGTTCTAACCAATTTGACTCTTCATAGTATTGGTTTGAGAAAGTATATTGTTTTAATTGTTCGGCAGGATAATCCATGTGATCGTATATCTCCATTGTGGGACCTTGATCTGAACAAATTATTACCTCCTTACATCCGAACATCCTTGCTCGTTCATAAATCTTCATGCGATAATTAAGCAACCTTTCAAGGTCAGGAGTTGGGGGATAAAAGGCATGTTCAAAAAAATGCCACTTTCCAAATTCGAACACATCAAGATCTACATTCTCACGAAAAATCCTTATATCTATTTCTTCGGTTTCTATCTCGTATAGTTCAAATTGATTATGTATATCATCATGCAACCTCTTTGCTAAATCATCCGCAAGTAATGTTTTTCGAAGTCCTTCTATTTCTTTAAGAATTTGATTTGCCTGATAATTTGATACCGTCATTTCAAAATAGTCTTTTGAACTATCTACGGTAAATTTGGCAATTTCAATTAACTCGAATTTTTCTACTTTAGATAGTGTATTGTTTATTTTATCAAACACATATTTATTTCTGTAAACAAGCCTGATATTACGATTCATCCTTTTTGCAACCAATTCTGCTGTTGCAATCGGATCATCAACTGGCAAATCATGTTTTAATCCTATTTGAACTACATCCCATCCCATATTATTAAAGGTTTTAATTATTACTGTTGGCAAAAATACAAATAATTTCTGGAATAATAATGCTTTTCATGAGTTAATTTGAGTACAAGACAAGAAAAAGACGCGAAGGCATGAGCTTGAAACTCTGTGTCTTCGCGTCTTGGCGTTTATAACTTATTATTTATGCGATTATCCCAAGAGACTTACTGTGCGCTTGAGGAACTTGTCAAGGGCTGCTCCCTTCAACATACCGTTCTGGAGGAGGGCGATGTCGATAAGCTGGTGAACCTTGTCGTTCTTTGAAGCATAACCGGCGAGAACGTCAGACTTCTTCTTCTGTTCAGCAGTAATGTTATTACGTGTTTCCTCAAGATCCTTCTTCTGAGCATCTGTAATCTCGTCAGCCTTCTTATCCTTCTGCTCAGCCTCAAGAACCATCTTACGAGCCTCAAGTCCCTTGATTTCAGCAAGGATAGGCTTGAGAGCCTCTGCTGTATTGGCATTTGTATCAGCAAGGATAGCCTTAACGACAGCGTGGTCAGAGTTGAGCACGAGGGTGTATGAATCTGGCATCTGACCATAGAAGCCCATACCGCTCTGGAAACGGCTTGCGTCCTTCATACGGCGCATATACTCATTCTGGGTGAACATAACAGGAGCAGCCTCAGCTCCAAGTGCTTGAACCTGTACCATAAAGTCGGTCTTCTCGATTGCTGGCATCTGTGACTTGAACACCTCAGAGATGTTTGCAACCTCTTCCTCAGAGATATCAACCTTCTTAACCTCGTCCTTGACAATAAGGCGATCAATAATATCACCATCAACACGTGTGAAGCGTGACTTCTCGAACTTCTGCTCAAACATGTTGATCGTAGGAGTATCAAGCTCGCCATCGAGCAAGAGAACAGAATATCCCTTTGCCTTTGCAGCTTCGATGTATGAATACTGTTCCTCCTTATTATTAGCATAGAGGTAGATGAGGTTGCCATCCTTGTCGGTCTGGTTATCCTTGATGAGAGTCTTGTACTCCTCGAATGTGAAGTACTTGCCTTCTGAGTCCTTGAAGAGAGAGAAGTCCTTTGCACGATCATAGAAAGACTCATCGGTCAGCATTCCGTAGTTGATGAAGATCTTGAGCTTATCCCACTTCTCCTCATAGTCCTTGCGGTCGTTCTTGAAGATACCGTTGAGACGGTCAGCCACCTTCTTTGTGATGTATGTAGAGATCTTCTTCACGTTAGCGTCGCTCTGGAGATAAGAACGGCTTACGTTCAATGGGATGTCTGGAGAATCAATAACACCATGAAGAAGTGTGAGGAAGTCAGGCACGATACCCTCAACCTGATCAGTTACGAACACCTGATTGCAATAGAGCTGAATCTTGTTGCGCTGAAGGTCGATATTGCTCTGTATGCGTGGGAAATAGAGGATACCTGTGAGGTGGAATGGGAAGTCCACGTTAAGGTGAATCCAGAACAGAGGCTCATCCTGCATAGGATAGAGTGTGCGGTAGAACGACTTGTAATCCTCGTCCTTGAGTGAAGATGGGGCTTTTGTCCAAAGTGGCTCTACATCATTGATGATGTTGTCCTTGTCGGTATCAACCATTTCCTTCTTCTCTGAACTCCACTCCTGCTTCTTGCCAAAGGCAACAGGTATTGCCATGAACTTGCAGTACTTGTTCAAGAGAGACTCAATCTTTGATTTCTCAAGGAACTCCTTGCAATCATCAGAGATATGGAGAACGATGTCTGTACCACGGCTGTCGCGCTCAGCATCTGAAATCTCGAACTCAGGACTACCGTCGCAAGTCCACTTCAGGGCCTTTGCTCCGTCCTTATATGAACGTGTGATGATATCCACACGGTCAGAAACCATGAATGAAGAATAGAAGCCAAGACCGAAGTGTCCGATGATGGCATTTGCGTTGTCCTTGTATTTCTCGAGGAAGTCTGTTACACCTGAGAATGCAATCTGATTGATATAGCGGTCAATCTCCTCCTCTGTCATACCAATACCACGGTCAGAGATAGTGAGAGTGCCAACCTCCTTATCGAGAGAAACATGAACGGTAAGGTCACCAAGTTCGCCCTTGAACTCGCCACGCTCAGCCAATGTCTTGAGCTTCTGTGTAGCGTCAACGGCATTTGAAATCATCTCACGAAGGAAAATCTCATGATCACTGTACAAGAACTTTTTGATAACGGGGAAGATGTTCTCGGTTGTAACCCCGATGTTACCTTTCTGCATAGTAAATATAATGATTAAACATCGTCAAGCTTCGGCCTCTCCCCCCGCCCTCCCCCGTAGGGAGGGAGCCGGAGCGCTTAAAGGCATTCCTCTAAAGGATATTTAGAGCCGGCTAAAGCCATAAAAACGATGATGTGTTAATATTTTTATTTATTTGCTATGCGTAAAACAAAAGGTGTGCCAAAATATAAATGAAAAAAGAAAAGTGAAAAATGAAAAAATGGAAAATCACAGCCTATCCCCATTTCACGAATCGGCTCCCTCCCTATGGGGGAGGGCGGGGGGAGAGGCCGTAGTTTCCCCCTTATAACTTCTTCAACTCAATACTCCTTGCTTTATCAAGATATTCGTCATATAGCAAAATGGCAGACTCCCACTCTTTTGATGCTGACAAGATGTCAGAATCTACGTTTGTGCCGAGCTTTGAAAGACGTGAATGCAATTCGCCTATGGTGAGGATATTAAGGGCTTCAGCCGGTTGATAGAGCACTTCCTCGCCTTTGTCATCGTGCATTATCTCTGCAAGGAAATGTATCTGCTGAAGGTCATAGAGGAGTTTCGACAATACTCGCATGGAGATTCCAAGTTGTTCTTTCAGCTGCATGGAACTATAAGCCAGTTTACCTTCAGAGAAGCGTTTGCAGACAATAGACATTATCTTTATTGACAGCACCATCCTTGCCTTGTATGACAAGTCCGCCTGTGAATTATTTGAAAGGAAGTCGTCATGATTCTGTATGGTATATGACAACTCTGCACCAACGAGAATGATTGTCCATGAAATCTGCATCCAAAGCATGAAGAGAGGGATAACAGCAAATGAACCATAGATAGCGTTATAGTTGCTCACCCATATCTGGGAGTTGATATATATGAGCTGGAACAGTTGCATAGCAATACCTGCAGCAATACCCGGCCATAAGGCTGAACGGAATTTCACCTTGGTATTCGGCATGAAGACATACAAAGCCACAAATACAGCCGACATCACCACATAAGGGATGAGTTCTATGAAGAACTTCATCAACGGACCTATGATTGTAATATCTATAAGGTGGCGGTTAAATGCCTGCATCCAGATACTCAAACCCGATATCGTCACAATAACTATAGGGAATGCGAAGAGCAAAGCCATATAGTCGGTAAAGGTACGGAACATGGAACGAGGCTTCCGCACAAGCCATATATCGTTGAAAGTCTCTTCTATCGTACTAATCAGCATCAGCACAGTTCCGAGCATGAAAAGAAGACCAATGCCGAGGAAAACGCCTTTCTTAGTATTAATAAGGTATGAATTGACAAACCCTATTATTATCTCCGATACATCCGGCTGAGCCTTGAGCAAATCGCGAAACCACTCCTCTATGTAGATATTATAGCCGAAACCTCGTGCTATGGCAAAGACAACCGCAAGGATAGGCACAGTAGCAAGCAAGGTTGAGTATGTCAACCTACTTGCAGAAGCCAGAACGCGCTTTGCCATAAAGTCATTATAGAGCGATATCAATATTTCCTTAATAGACTTTAGGCTAAGAGATCTTGTGACAAAAGGATTTTTCATTGTTCCATAATCTTTTAAACGCAAAGACACAGAGACGCAAAGCTGATTTTTCCTTTCCTTTGTGTCTTTGCGTCTTAGCGTTCATTACTATATAAAGTTCCCTCCCTTGGGGAGGGTTAGGATGGGTCAAAGAAAGCAGCGTCCCTATAAGCCGGGTTCTGTACATCCGCAAGCCTCTCGAAATGCGGTGTGCCTTGTCATTTATCTAGTCCTGAGGTTACCCCCAGGTTCAAGCGTTCTACCCTCCACCGTAGTCGGATGACATCGGGCGAGCAACCCTCTGACGATGGTATACGCGAACTTGCAGCCTCCGGAAGACACAGCACCGATGTCACCACCGGCCTGGTGAGCTCTTACCTCACCTTCTCACCTTGACATCTCCACGGCAATGGCGATAAACGAGTTAGGGCTAAAGCCGAGAGATGCAGTCATTCTCTTCTGTCCGATCTTACCGTCACCGGTAACTCCTATTTTCGGGAGCGGAGCGCTCTATGCTGCCCGGACTTTCCTCTCGCCCAAGTCACAAGTGATAATGGACCAGCGACAAAGCCGGGGCGCTGCTGTCTAAATATCTGACTGCAAAGGTACTATTATTTTTCTGATTATGCAAATCAAAGGGCAAATAATTTCTATATTCGTCCGTTCTCAGTTCGTTGATAGTCCGATATTCCTCCGATGATAATACCATAATAATACCATTATATTACCATAATAATACCATTATAATACCATAAACTATTGTATTATTATGGTATTTGTATTGTGATTTATATGTATTTTAATCGGATTTACTTACTTGTCAGATAGGAATACCACTAAAGGCATGAGCTTATATCATCCTTGATTTTCTTGTGTATTTCCTTTGCGGTATTGAAAATTTTGATTACTTTTGCCCTCGAAAATCAGACGTTATGAAACATATCATATTTCTCATTTGTGCTTTATTTGCCTGTTTTAATACAGCAAAGGCGCAGGTCACGATTTCCACTCGTGATCTGATGGGGACAAAGTGGCAAACGGCAAGGCAATACGACAACCAGTCAAAGGATTATGATGAATATACCCAAGGTATAAAAATCTGGCATAAAAGCGACGGAAGTACTGGCGAATTTCCTTACTATTTGTCGAAAACAAAACCAACAAAATTTGACTACACCAAGGTGGGAGTAATTACAGAAGGATGTTACATTGTAATGACCAACCCTAAATGGGGCGATTTATACTGTTTTTCCATTAAAGACTTTCACAAAGGAGATGGAACAATGGTTTTGGAAAATGAGTTTGAGGGTGGAGAAACCTTAAATATAATGATTCCAAGTAATAAGCCTCGAAATCAGCTCTCCAAACAAAAGTCCAAAAGTAAATGGTAGCCTCAATGATTGGCTCACTTTGATGCCATATCAATAAAAACTCATTCCCACACCTCCATCAATTCCCTGCGAATTCTTAGGCGGTGTGGGATTTTTATATAGACTTACAGGGAAAACTTTATTCTTTCCTTGCAACTTATTCCTCTTTAGGTTCGCTCTTCCTCCTATAATCCTCCTATGTTCCTCCTAACCAAACTCGATGAAGCTCTTATTCTGTATAAGAGAAAGAGCGGAGGTTCATCGAGTTTGGTTCCTTGTATCAACGGAGGCAGATACTTCTTGCTTGGGACAAAAACAAATATTTCCTGTGATTTATTTGCAAGTGTGCGGAAAATGAATTAATTTTGCACTCAAATTAAAAAAAGTGCTTCAAACTTTATGGTTGAATTGCACAGAAAACAAATAAAATGGCAAAGAAAAAACGTTGGCATTGTCTTCCCGGTCAGCCTCTCACCGAGATGGATAAGCAGGTGATGTACTGGGAGAGTAAAGGTAAGCTTGTGCCTACTCGCGATTTGATTCTCAACGAAGAACAGATTGAGGGCATACGTCGTGCTGGTGTTGTGAACACGGGCGTGCTGGATGAGGTTGCAAAGCATATCCATGCAGGAATGAACACTCAGGAGATAGATGATATCTGCATGCAATATTGCAAGGATCATAACGCTATTCCTGCCTGCCTTAACTATGAGGGATTCCCTAAGTCTGTCTGCACAAGTATCAATGAGGTGGTATGTCACGGCATTCCAAAGGAAGAGGATGTTCTTGAGGAAGGTGATATTATAAATGTGGACTTTACCACTATCCTTGACGGCTATTATGCAGATGCTTCTCGTATGTTCATTATAGGCAAGACAACTCCCGAGAAGGAACAGCTTGTGCGTGTTGCCAAAGAGTGTCTTGAGATTGGCATGGAGGCAGCAAAGCCTTACGGTTTCGTAGGCGATATCGGTCATGCCATCAAGAAGCATTGTAAGCAATATGGCTATGGAATCGTGACAGACCTTTGCGGTCATGGTGTAGGCCTGAAATTCCATGAGGAGCCGGAGGTTATGCATACTGGCTATCGCGGAACTGGCATGCTTCTTGTTCCTGGTATGGTGTTCACCATTGAGCCAATGATCAACATGAAATCGCCAAAGGTATTTATTGATGCTGACGACGAATATGGCTGGGAGGTTATCACGGAGGATGAGCTTCCTTCTGCACAATGGGAACACACGCTTCTTATGACGGAGCATGGAGTGGAAGTGCTGACGTATTAAAACGCCAACGGCGGCCTCTCCCCCCGCCCTCCCCCGTAGGGAGGGAGTCGGAAGGCGAATGGGGAATGACAAAAACAAGTTCGGTATGAAGGATTGTTACAAGACAACATCGCCTGACAGATATCGCAATTTGGCTGATAAAGCAAAAGGGATGCGAACAAAGCCGACAGAAGCAGAAAAGTTGCTTTGGGAGTATTTGCGTGCTAATAGACTTGGGGCTAAGTTTAGAAGACAGCATCCTTTGGGCGATTACATCGCAGACTTTGTTTGTCTTGAAAAACGACTGGTCATAGAACTTGATGGAAAATGTCATGAACAAGACAGAGAACATGACGAGTTAAGAGATAATTTGTTGTTGAAACTTGGATATAGAACAGTTCGTTTCACAAATGAGGAATTGTTTGGCGAAATAGAATGTGTTCTTACAAAAATAAGGAATTGTCTTAATGGATAAAGAAAAATTACATATTGATAATATAGCAAATGACCGTGCGACTTCCGGCTCCCTCCCTACGGGGGAGGGCGGGGGGAGAGGCCGAAACCTTATCCTTGCAATAGAGTCAAGTTGCGACGACACTTCGGCTGCCGTAATGGATGGAAGAGTCTTGTTGTCTAATGTTACCGCTTCGCAGAAAGTGCATGAGGCTTATGGCGGAGTTGTGCCCGAGTTGGCTTCACGAGCACATCAGCAAAATGTGGTTCCTGTAGTTGATCAGGCTCTAAAACAGGCAGGCGTGAAGAAAGAAGAGCTGTCGGCTGTTGCCTTTACTCGCGGTCCCGGACTTATGGGTTCGCTCCTTGTAGGAGTAAGCTTCGCCAAGGGTTTTGCACGTTCACTTGGCATCCCTATGATTGATGTCAACCACCTTCAAGGACACGTAATGGCTCATTTCATTCAGGAAAGAGTGGAAGATGAGACTGCCGAGGACGGATATAAGATAGTGGATAACGCCCCACCCTTCCCTTTCCTCTGCCTGTTGGTATCCGGAGGTAACTCGCAGATTGTCAAGGTGAATGCCTATAACGACATGGAGGTTCTCGGACAGACAATCGACGATGCTGCTGGTGAGGCTATTGACAAGTGTTCAAAGGTAATGGGCTTGGGATATCCGGGCGGTCCTATCATAGACAGACTTGCCCGTCAGGGAAATCCGAAGGCTTATCAGTTTGCCGAGCCACACATCCCAGGACTTGACTATTCTTTCTCAGGCTTGAAGACATCCTTCCTCTATTCACTTCAGAAATGGGTGAAGGAAGATCCGGATTTCGTGGAGCATCACAAGGAAGATATTGCTGCTTCTTTGGAATGGACGGTTGTTGATATCCTGATGAAGAAACTCCGCTTGGCAGTAAAGCAAACAGGAATAAAGCACGTGGCCGTAGCTGGTGGTGTTTCAGCAAACAACGGTCTTAGAAATGCCTTCCACGACCATGCAAAGCGTTATGGCTGGACAATCTACATTCCTAAGTTCTCATATACGACAGATAATGCCGCTATGATTGGCGTGGTTGGTTCTTATAAGTTGAAAGACAAGGACTTCTGCGGTATCGAGGTACCGGCATTCTCAAAAGTAACATTTGAATAAACAGAATTAGTTATGCAGTTCGAAAATAAGGTTTTAAGCAAAGAGATATTGTTTCTCCTCTATGAATCAGGTAAAACGCTCGCAACTGCCGAGAGCTGCACATCAGGCAAGGTGGCAGAATCCATAACTCTCATGCCTGGGGCAAGTGCTTATTTCACAGGCGGTATCGTGGCTTATAGCGAGGAAGTGAAGAAGAGTCTTCTCAATGTTCCTGAAGAGCTTATCGAGGAAAAGACCGTTGTAAGTGAAGAAGTTGCAGTAAGTATGGCAGAGGGCGTTTGCGAGGTACTTAATACCGACTATGCCATTGCAACAACAGGCGTTGCAGGTCCTGGTGGCGGAACACCAGAGCATCCTGTCGGAACAATATGGATTGCCGCTGGTAAGAAAGGCGAGATGAAAACGGTAAAGCTCACAGAGGATGACGGTCGTGACATCAACGTTTCGCGTGCCACTTTCCGTGCTCTTCAATTACTGCTTGAAGTGTTAAAAGAAGACTTCCCTCAACCAGACCTTAGCGAAGTTCCAACACCAGAGGCAAAATAGCTTTTTTCATCGGGTTTTCCCATTTAAAAGAATAAAGTGGCAAGATTAATTGTTAAAAAGTATTAAATACAGGCTTAAGGCGAAAAGATATTTTGTAGAATGGGAAAAAATGTGTAATTTTGCACGCTGTTTGGAATAAGTATCAATTAACGATTGTAAAAAACAAAGATAGCAATGTCTAAAATTTGTCAGATTACAGGTAAGAAGGCTCAGATGGGAAACAACGTTTCTCACTCTAAGCATCGCACAAAGCGCAGCTTCGATGTAAACCTGTTTAGCAAGAAGTTCTTCTATGTAGAGGAGAACTGCTGGATTAGCCTTAAGATTTCTGCCGCTGGTCTTCGCATGATTAATAAGGTAGGTCTTGATGCAGCTCTGAAGCAGGCTGTAGCAAAAGGCTATCTTGATTGGAAGGATGTTAAAGTAATAGGAGAATAATCAACATGGCAAAGAAAGCAAAAGGAAATCGTGTTCAGGTAATCCTTGAGTGCACCGAGCACAAGAATAGTGGTATGCCAGGCACAAGCCGTTATATCACAACAAAGAATCGTAAAAACACTCCTGAGCGTCTTGAGTTGATGAAGTACAATCCTATCCTCAAGAAGATGACTCTTCACAAGGAGATCAAGTAATCATATAGATTTATAAGAAACTATGGCAAAGAAAACCGTCGCATCCCTTCAGACTGGTAAGACTGATGGTCGTGCATACACAAAGGTAATCAAGATGGTTAAGAGCCCTAAGACTGGTGCTTACATTTTCGATGAGCAGATGGTTCCAAACGAGGCTGTTAAGTCATTCTTCAAGTAAATTTGAATTAAACTTATAACAATATGAAAGAGACTGCATTCAGGCGATAAATGTTTGATTGTAGTCTCTTTTTTGGATAAACTGATATGGAGAATTTTAAAGTCATTATAGTAGAGGACGTGCCTCTTGAGCTCAAGGGCACCGAAGGACTGCTTCGCAATGAGGTTCCAGAAGCAGAGGTAATTGGTACTGCAAGCGATGAAACGCAGTTTATCCAACTTATGCGCACAGGCAACCCAGACCTTATTCTCCTCGACCTCGGTTTGGGCGGTTCCACCACTATTGGTGTGGAGATTTGCCGTAGTGTGAAGGTTGAGCACCCTGAGGTGAAGGTGCTTATCTTTACGGGAGAGATATTGAATGAGAAACTATGGGTTGATGCCCTTGACGCAGGTGCAGACGGCATTATCCTAAAAACAGGCGAGATGCTTACCCGTGCCGATGTCGTAAGTGTGATGTCAGGCAGGAAGTATGTATTCAACCAACCAATTATGGATGCTATCGTAGGTTCATTCCGCAAGAACGTTATGTCAACGGTTCTCCGTCAGGAAGCATCCATAGGCTATGAGATTGACGAGTATGACGAGCGATTCCTCCGTCATCTTGCCCTTGGCTACACAAAGGACCAAATTGCAGGTCTTAGGGGAATGCCTTTCGGCGTCAAGAGTCTTGAAAAGCGTCAAATGGAACTCACCCAGAAACTTTTCCCTGGTGGCAATGGCAAACAGAGCGTGAATGCAGTACGCCTTGTTACGCGCGCGTTCCAATTGCACATTCTTGATCCGGAAAACTTGTTCGCAGACGAAGAATAATTGACGAAAATAAAATTTTACGTATCGAAAACGCAAATAGTTTGCTGAATATTTGTTTTTCTCGAAAAATAGGAGTAATTTTGCAGAAAATTTTGCTTAATTGCATATTTATTGTAACATAAACTATGAAATTTAAAATCAAGAGCTGTCTCAGCATAATGGCCGTATCATGCATGGCCTTGTATTTAACAGGATGTAGTTCATATAAGAAAGTTCCTTACTTTCAGAATGCAGAACAGGTCAGCCTTTCTGCTTCACGTGGCATTCATGATGCTCGTATTATGCCAAAGGATGTCCTTACTATCAGCGTAACGACACCTGACAGAGAAATTTCATCTCAGTTCAATCAGCTAGTATACAACACTCTTCAGGCAAGTGGCAGTAATAGAACAATTAGTTCTGGAGCAGGTGCCATGATGCCATACACCGTTGGTGCAGACGGAAACATCAACTTCCCTATGATTGGTAAGATTCAGGTTCAGGGACTAACTCGCCGTCAATGTGAGGATAAGATTGCTGGACTTGTAAAGCCTTTCCTTTCAAATGACATTTCTCCAGTCGTAGTGGTTGAGTTCCAGTCTTACACCGTTACCGTACTTGGTGAGGTGGCTCGTCCTGGAGCATACAATGTCAATTCTGAGAAATACAGCGTTCTTCAGGCTCTTGGTGCCGCAGGCGACTTGACTATCTATGGTATGCGTGATAACGTACTGCTTATCAGAGAAGATGCCAACGGCGAAAAATCTACACATCGTCTGGATTTGAATGATGCAAACGTGATAAATTCACCATATTATTATTTGCAGCAGAATGACGTTGTCTATGTACAACCGAACAAGACAAAAGCAAGGAACTCTGATGTTGGTCAAAGTACATCGCTTTGGTTCTCTGCAACAAGTATTGTGATTTCATTGGCATCTCTGATGTATAACATATTGAAAAAATAGAAAATAAGAAATAGAGTTAATATGACTTGGGATAATTCCCTGTCTTATTAACTCTTTTTCTAAAATAGAAACACGAACAAAAAATAAATTAAGATCTATGTGCGGAATAGTTGGCTATATAGGAACAAAAGAAGCCTACCCAATACTTATCAAGGGATTGAAGAGACTGGAATATCGTGGTTATGATTCAGCCGGTTGTGCAATGCTTTCAGCATCAGACAACACTCTGAATGTATATAAGGCAAAGGGAAAGGTTTCTGACCTTGAGAAAGCAGCAGAAGGCAAGGATATAACAGGAACAATCGGTATCGCCCATACACGTTGGGCTACCCACGGAATTCCAAGTGAGGTTAATGCACATCCACATGTAAGCAACTCAGGAAACCTTACACTTGTTCATAACGGAATCATCGAGAACTATGCCACTCTTCGCGAACAGTTGAAACAGCGTGGCTTTACTTTCAAGAGTGAGACAGACACAGAGGTTCTCGTTCAGCTTATAGAATATACACAGCAGAAACTAAACTGCGGTCTTGGAAATGCGGTACGTAATGCCCTTCAGGTGGCTATCGGAGCATACGCAATCGCAGTAATCGACAAGCGCTACCCTAACCAGCTTGTATGCGCACGTAAATCTTCTCCTTTGGCAGTAGGTATCGTTGAGGACAACTCGGAATTCTTCATTGCTTCTGATGCATCTCCTATTGCAGAATACACAAAACATATTGTATATCTTAAGGATGAGGAGGTTGCTGTTATCGAGCGTGACAAGGAGATGAAGGTGTATAACCTCAACGGTGAAGAGGCTGATGCAGAGATAAAGGAAGTTGACCTTGACCTCTCAATGCTCGACCATGAGGGATATCCTCATTTCATGCTGAAGGAGATCTTCGACCAACCTAATGTATTGAAGGACTGTATGCGCGGTCGTATCGTCGAATCTCCATACTCTTCTTGCACAATGGGTAAGGATTGTCCGGAGATGGGACTTCAGGTTGTACTTAGCGCAGTGACACAGCATCGTCGTGAGCTTCTTCGCGCAAAACGTATAATCATTGTTTCCTGCGGAACTTCATGGCATGCAGGACTTATCGGCAAACAGTTGATAGAGCAGTTCTGCCGTATTCCAGTAGAGGTGGCTTATGCGTCAGAGTTCCGTTACAGCAATCCTGTCATCGAGCATGATGATGTTGTAATGGCAATATCACAGTCAGGTGAAACAGCAGATACGCTTGCTGCTATTCAGATGGCAAAAGAAAATGGCGCAATGGTGTTCGGCATCGTGAATGGTGTAGGCTCAAGCATTGCCCGTGAATCAGATACAGGAATCTATATCCACGTAGGACCGGAAATCGGTGTTGCCTCAACAAAGGCATTCACAGGTCAGGTTACGGTTCTTGTCATGCTCTCTCTCGCCCTTGGTATGGCTAAGGGAACTATTTCACAAGCAGAATATGAGAAGACAATCAAGGAACTGCTTCTTATCCCGGAGAAAATAGAGAAGGTACTTGAGCAGAATGACAAGATAAAGGAGCTCTCAACAAAGTTCACTTTCGCACATAACTTCCTATATCTCGGACGTGGATTCAACTATCCTGTAGCCCTTGAGGGAGCTTTGAAACTGAAGGAAATCTCCTATATCCATGCAGAGGGTTATCCTGCTGCGGAGATGAAACACGGTCCTATTGCCCTTGTTGATGAGGAGATGCCAGTAGTCTTCATAGCAACCCACCATCAGTTGTACCAGAAGATTATCTCAAATATGCAGGAGGTGATTTCCCGTGGCGGTCATATCATCGCTGTTGTCACAGAGGGTGACGAACAGGTGAAGAATATGGTTGACGAGGTTATCGAGGTTCCAGAGACTCTTGGATGTCTTGCTCCGTTGCTCAGTGTCATTCCATTGCAGTTGCTATCTTATCATGTAGCTGTAGCAAAGGGCCTCAATGTTGACCAGCCTCGTAATCTGGCAAAATCGGTAACAGTGGAATAAGGTATAAAAAAGATTGGTAAGGATAACAAGTCATAACACAATACACAGAAATGGAACCACTGAAGCATGAATGCGGCGTTGCGATGATACGCCTTCTCAAACCACTAGAGTACTATCAGGAGAAGTACGGCACGTGGATGTACGGACTCAACAAACTCTATCTGATGATGGAGAAACAGCACAATCGCGGTCAGGAAGGTGCTGGTATGGCAGCCGTCAAACTGAACGTGAAGCCTGGTAATGAGTATATGTTCCGTGAACGTGCCGAGGGAAAGGATGCCATCACAGAGATTTTCGGTCTGGTGCATGGAAGCATGAAAGGACTGACATCAGAACAGTTGAACAATGCTGACTATGCAAGAAAGAACATCTCCTTCGCAGGCGAACTCTATATGGGACACCTACGCTACTCTACAACGGGAAAGTCTGGTCTTCAGTACGTACATCCGTTCCTACGTCGTAATAACTGGAAGGCAAAGAATCTCTGTCTATGCGGCAATTTCAATATGACCAATATTGACGAGATCTTTGAGCATCTGACAAGCCAGGGACAGTACCCACGTATCTACTCCGACTCATATATCATGCTGGAGCTCATGGGACATCGCCTTGACAGGGAAGTAGAACGCAACTACACCTTGGCAAAGGAACATGGACTTGAGAACCGTGAGGTTACAGAGTTCATCGACAACAACGTTGATATGAGCAACGTGCTCGATAGTACCATGCAGTATTTCGATGGCGGATATGTGGTATGCGGAATAACAGGTAGTGGCGAGATGTTTGCCATGCGAGATCCTTGGGGCATCCGTCCTGCTTTCTATTATGTTTCTGACGAGGTAATGGCTCTGGCAAGCGAACGTCCTGTACTTCAGACAACCTTCGACCTTGAAACTGGTCAGATTATCGAATTGCAGCCGGGACAGGCAATACTTGTAAATCGTCAGGGTAATGTCCGTTTCAAGCAGATCATCGAGCAGAAAGGCGATTCCAAGTGTTCGTTCGAGAGAATATATTTCTCACGTGGCTCAGACAAGGATATCTACAATGAAAGAAAGAAACTGGGAGAGCAGTTGACAGCCCCAATTCTGAAGGCTATCGACAATGACCATCGTCACACGGTATTCTCTTTCATTCCAAATACGGCAGAGGTGGCATTCTATGGAATGCTGACAGGCTTCAAAAACTATATCAATGCCCAGAAGGTAGAGACTATAGTCAATATGGACCATAAACCTACCCGTGAGGAACTCATGGAGATTCTTGATGAGTATGTAAGGTCAGAGAAGGTTGCATGGAAGGATATCAAGCTCCGTACGTTTATCTCAGAAGGTTCTACAAGAAATGACCTTGCATCCCACGTATATGACGTGACATACAATGTCCTTGAACCCGGAATTGACAACCTTGTCGTAATTGATGATTCAATCGTAAGAGGAACTACACTGCGTGAAAGCATCTTCCGCATACTTGATCGTCTGCATCCTAAGAAGATTGTCATGGTATCAAGTGCTCCACAGATACGTTATCCTGACTACTACGGCATTGACATGGCAAAGTTGGAGGAGTTCTGCGTATTCAGGGCTGCAATACAGTTGCTTAAGGACAGACACAAGACAAGTGTCATTGACAATGTATATAAGGCTTGTAAAGCTGAATTAACGAAGCCTCGTGCAGAGATGAAGAACTGCGTACGGGATATCTACGCACCATTTACTGTTGACGAACTCAATGCAAAGGTTGTCGAGATGCTTCGTCCTTCTGGTATGAAAACACCAGTTGAGATTGTATTCCAGTCAATAGAAGGTCTTCACAAGGCTATTCCTGAGCATAAGGGCGACTGGTACTTTACAGGCGAATACCCTACCCCGGGCGGCACACGCCTCTGCTTGCAGGCATTCGTTAACTTCTATGAGAAAGTTTACGGGTTGTAGTAGAAGGAGTAAAGTGTAAAGTTGAAAGAGGAAAGTTGAAAGAGTAAGGAAATTATATCACAATAGATAAATGAGAAACGTTACATTAGTACTTAATGATGGAACTAAGTTCCACGGAAAGTCCTTTGGTTATGATGCACCTGTTGCAGGCGAGGTAGTCTTCAACACTGCTATGATGGGATATCCAGAGAGTCTCACCGACCCTTCATACGCTGGTCAGTTGATGGTTCTTACCTATCCTCTCGTAGGCAACTATGGTGTGCCACCATTTACATTCGAGGATAACGGACTTCCTACATTCATGGAGAGCGATAAGATTTACGCCTCTGCAATCATTGTAGCTGACTATTCAGAAAAGAACTCTCACTGGAATTCTAATGAGAGCCTTGCAGATTGGCTGAAGCGTGAGAAGGTACCTGGAATCACAGGTATCGACACTCGCGAGCTTACCAAGGTTCTTCGTGAGCATGGTGTTATGATGGGCAAGATCCTATTCGACGATGAGCCTGATAACATCCCCGAGGCAAACTATGAGGGAGTGAACTTTGTAGATCAGGTTTCCGTGAAGGAAATCATTACATACAAGCCAGTAGAAGGCACATCTATCAATAAGAAGGTAGTGCTCGTTGACTGTGGCGTTAAGGCTAATATCATTCGTTGTCTTATCAAGAGAGGTTGCGAGGTAGTTCGTGTACCTTGGAACTATGACTACACCGACATGGAGTTCGATGGCCTGTTCCTTGCAAACGGTCCTGGAGACCCTGATATGTGTGAGGATGCCGTGAAGATCATCCGTAAGCAGATGGCAAAGAGCGACAAGCCTATCTGCGGTATATGCATGGGTAATCAGTTGCTTTCAAAGGCTGCAGGTGCTAAGATCTACAAGCTCAAGTATGGTCATCGCTCTCACAACCAGCCAGTTCGCATGGTGGGAACAGACAAGTGCTTCGTAACATCCCAGAACCACGGCTATGCTGTTGATGCTAAGACTCTCGGTGCAGATTGGGAAGAGCTCTTCGTAAATATGAACGATGGTTCAAACGAGGGAATCCGTCACAAGACCAAGCCTTGGTTCTCAAGCCAGTTCCACCCAGAGGCATGTTCTGGTCCTGTAGATACAGAGTTTATGTTTGACAAGTTTGTTGAAACACTCTAGATTATCTAGGATTGCTAGATTTACTAGAACAACTAGAAAGACTAGAATAACTAGAAAAAAGACAAGAAAAAAATGAAAGATCAAAATATTAAGAAAGTTCTTCTCCTTGGTTCCGGTGCTCTGAAGATTGGTGAGGCTGGTGAGTTCGACTATTCTGGTTCACAGGCTTTGAAGGCCCTTCGTGAGGAGGGTGTTGAAACTATCCTCATCAACCCTAACATTGCTACCGTACAGACATCTGAGGGAGTTGCTGACCGTGTATATTTCCTCCCTGTTCAGCCATATTTCGTTGAGCGCGTAATCCAGAAGGAACAGCCAGACGGCATCCTTCTCGCATTCGGTGGCCAGACTGCCCTCAACTGCGGTGTTGAGCTTTACAAGAGCGGTGTGCTCGAGAAGTACAACGTGCGTGTGCTCGGTACTCCTGTTCAGGCTATCATGGATACTGAGGACCGTGAGCTCTTCGTTGAGAAGCTTGATGAGATCAATGTCAAGACCATCAAGTCACAGGCTTGTGAGAACATCGAGGAGGCTCGTAAGGCTGCCGCAGAACTTGGTTATCCTGTCATCATCCGTGCTGCATACGCACTTGGTGGTCTCGGCTCTGGTTTCTGCGACAACGAGGAAGAACTCAACAAACTTGCAGAAAAGGCATTCTCTTTCTCTCCACAGGTACTTGTTGAGAAATCACTCAAGGGTTGGAAGGAGATTGAGTATGAGGTTGTGCGTGACCGTTACGACAACTGTATCACAGTTTGTAACATGGAGAACTTCGACCCACTCGGCATCCATACTGGTGAGTCTATCGTTATCGCTCCTTCACAGACACTCACAAACTCTGAATATCACAAGCTCCGTGCTCTCGCTATAAAGATCATCCGTCACATCGGTATTGTTGGTGAGTGTAACGTGCAGTATGCCTTCGATCCTCAGTCTGAGGACTATCGCGTAATCGAGGTTAATGCTCGTCTTAGCCGTTCTTCTGCCCTTGCATCAAAGGCAACAGGTTATCCTCTTGCTTTCGTTGCTGCAAAGCTCGGTATGGGATATGGTCTCTTCGAACTGAAGAACTCTGTAACAAAGACTACAAGTGCATTCTTCGAGCCTGCCCTTGACTATGTGGTTTGTAAGATTCCACGCTGGGACCTTTCTAAGTTCCGTGGCGTAGATAAGGAACTCGGTTCTTCTATGAAGTCCGTAGGTGAGGTTATGGCTATCGGTCGTAACTTCGAGGAAGCTATCCAGAAGGGTCTCCGTATGATCGGACAGGGTATGCACGGATTCGTTGAGAACAAGGAACTTGAGGTTCCTGATATCAAGGAGGCTCTCCACGCTCCAACAGATAAGCGTATCTTCGTCATTGCAAAGGCAATGCAGAGAAAGATATACAGCGTTGACGAGATTCACGAGATAACAAAGATTGACAAGTGGTTCCTTGACAAACTCCGTCATATCGTTGATATTGATGATGAGCTCCGCAAGTGTACCTCTATAAATGTTCTCAGCAAAGAACTCCTCCGTACCGCTAAGGTATATGGCTATACCGACTTCCAGATTGCCCGTGCGGTAGGTCTTGAGAAGGAACTCGGCAACATGCACAAGGCTACCCTTGCTGTTCGTGCGCTCCGTAAGAGCTGCGGCATTGTTCCTTATGTTAAGCAGATTGACACTCTTGCTGCCGAGTATCCTGCACAGACAAACTATCTGTACCTCACATACGCAGGTGTTGCTCACGATATCAAGTTCGAGAAGGATAAGAATTCAATCGTAGTTCTCGGTTCTGGTGCTTACCGTATCGGTTCTTCCGTAGAGTTCGACTGGTGTGGTGTTCAGGCACTCAACACTATCCGCAAGCAGGGCTATCGCTCAGTTATGATCAACTACAACCCAGAGACAGTATCTACCGATTATGATATGTGTGACCGTCTCTACTTTGATGAGTTGACATTCGAGCGCGTTATGGATATCATCGACCTTGAGACTCCTCACGGTGTCATCGTTTCTACTGGTGGTCAGATACCTAACAACCTCGCTATGAAGCTCGATGCACAGAACGTGCCAATCCTCGGTACTACTGCCAAGGACATCGACAACTGTGAGGATCGTGACCAGTTCTCTTCTATGCTCGACCGCATCGGCGTAGCTCAGCCTGAATGGGCTGCCCTCACATCTATGGATGACATGAACTCATTCATCGACCGTGTAGGCTTCCCTGTTCTCGTCCGTCCTTCTTACGTGCTTTCCGGTGCAGCTATGAACGTATGTTCAAACCGCGAGGAGCTTGAGAAGTTCCTTCAGCTTGCAGCCAACATCTCTCAGGAGCACCCTGTTGTTGTTAGTAAGTTCATTGAGCATGCCAAGGAAATTGACTTCGACGGTGTTGCAAAGGATGGCGAGATCATAGCATACGCTATCTCTGAACACGTTGAGTTCGCTGGTGTTCACTCTGGTGACGCTACACTTCAGTTCCCTCCACAGAAGCTATATGTAGAGACAGTTCGCCGTATCAAGCGTATCTCCAAGCAGATTGCGAAGGAACTCCACATATCAGGTCCGTTCAACTGCCAGTATATGGCGAAGGATAACGACATCCTCGTTATTGAGACCAACCTCCGTGCATCACGCTCATTCCCATTCGTAAGTAAGGTGTTGAAGTATAACTTCATCGACCTCGCTACAAAGATCATGCTCGGTGTTCCATTCGAGAAGCCAAACAAGAACCTCTTCGACCTTGACTATGTAGGTATCAAGGCAAGTCAGTTCTCATTCAACCGCCTTCAGAAGGCTGACCCTGTCCTCGGTGTCGATATGGCATCAACAGGTGAGGTTGGATGTATCGGTGATGATACCTCATGCGCACTCCTCAAGAGTATGCTTTCCGTAGGTCTCCGTATTCCTAAGAAGACAATCCTTCTCTCTACGGGTGACGCTAAGCAGAAGGCTGAGATGCTTGATGCTGCAAAGGAACTCTTCAAGAACGGATATGAGCTCTTCGCTACTGGCGGTACTTACAAGTATCTCACAGAGCAGGGCATCGAGTGTAAGGAAGTGTTCTGGCCATCTGAGGAGAAGCAGCCACAGGCTCTCGACATGCTCCGCAACAAGGAGATTGACATGGTGGTGAACATTCCTAAGAACCATTCAGTTAGTGAGCTTAGCAACGGCTACAAGATCCGTCGTGCAGCTATCGACCTCAACGTGCCATTGCTCACCAACTCACGTCTCGCTTCTGCATTCATCCATGCATTCTGTACCATGAGCCTTGATGATATCAACATCAGGTCTTGGCAGGAGTATTAAAAGCCTAACCAAGCCTTCCCAAAGGGAAGGATGTTAGATAGTATTGCCGCTTATGAAAAGTCGTTCATAAGCGGCATTTTTATGTAAATGATTATCCGCAATTACGAGATGAGCGGGCTAAAAGCCCAATAAGCTCATAGCCTAGGGCATCGCCCTAGGTGGATGTATGTTGGTAATTTCGCCCTGTAGGGGCAAAAGCTTTATTATATTAGTGCTTTTGCCCTTGCAGGGCGTCATTTACCTCCTTCAATTTACCACAGGGCGTTGCCCTGGGCTAGTAGCTTTTGCCCCTTCAGGGCGTTATCTCGTAATTGCGTATGATCATTATTTATGTATTTACGCAAATTTCCGTGGAAAAATGCGATTATTTCAAAAAAAAATCGTACTTTTGCAGTCAGACTAACATAAAATAATTAATTTTAAATCTAAAAAATGAAACAATTCAACGATCCTGATTTCCTTCTCGAAAATGAGACTGCGAAAGATCTTTATCACAACCATGCTGAGAAGATGCCTATCATCGACTATCATTGTCACCTCAGCCCACAGATGGTTGCAGAGAACAAGAAGTTTGACTCTATCGCTCAGATCTGGCTCATGGGCGACCACTACAAGTGGCGTGCTATGCGCTCTAACGGCATTGCAGAGAAGTTCTGCACAGGCAAGGACACTTCCGACTGGGAGAAGTTCGAGAAATGGGCAGAAACCGTTCCTTACACATTCCGCAACCCTCTCTATCACTGGACTCACCTCGAACTCAAGACCGCTTTCGGCATTGAGAAGCGCCTGAACCCGGAGACCGCTCGCGAGATTTTCGATAACTGTAACGAGCAGATCAAGAACGATCCTAAGTTCTGTCCTCGTGGTATGATGGAGCACTATAACGTAAAGGTTGTATGTACTACCGACGACCCAGCCGATTCTCTTGAGTGGCATAAGATCGTAAAGGATGATCCAACGGCAAAGACACGTATGCTCCCTACATGGCGTCCTGATGCAGCAATGAACATCGAGGCTCCTACATGGGCTGCCTACATCAAGAAGCTCTCAGCCGTTGCTGAGACAGAAATCTGCTGTTTCGCATCTCTCAACGCTGCACTCCAGAAGCGTCACGACTTCTTCGCTTCAATGGGCTGTAAGCTCTCTGACCACGGTATTGAGGAGTTCTATGACGAGCCATACACAGAGGCTGAGATCAACGCTATCATGAAGAAGGCTCTCGCTGGTGAGGCTATCACAAAGCAGGAAGAGCGTAAGTACAAGCACGCTTATATGTACGAGCAGGGCAAGATGGACTACGCTTCAGGCTGGACGCAGCAGTACCACTATGGTGCCATCCGCAACAACAACTCAAAGATGTTCGCACAGCTCGGTCCTGATACTGGTTTCGACTCTATCGGTGAGTTCAACACAGCCAAGGCTATGTCACATTTCCTTGACGAACTCAACTCTAACGGTACGCTCGCAAAGACAATCCTCTACAACCTCAACCCATGTGCCAACGAGGTTATCGCAACAATGCTCGGCAATTTCCAGGACGGCAGCGTAGCAGGTAAGATACAGTTCGGTTCAGGCTGGTGGTTCCTTGACCAGAAGGATGGTATGGAGAAGCAGATGAATGCCCTCTCTGTGCTCGGTCTTCTCAGCCGTTTCGTAGGTATGCTCACCGATTCACGCTCATTCCTCTCTTATCCACGCCATGAGTACTTCCGTCGTACACTCTGTAACCTCGTAGGTAAGGACATCGAGAATGGTCTCATCCCATTCACAGGATATGAGGAGAAGCGTGTCCGTCAGATGATTGAGGACATCAGCTACAACAACGCAAATAACTACTTCAACTTTTAAATAGTTCATAGTGCATAGTTCATAGTGCATAGTTGGTGGCGAACACTAACTATGAACTATGAATTATGAACTATGAACTGTTAATGTATCTTTGCAGACGATAAAATAATTTCACTAACATAAACGAAATGAAAAGAAACTTATTAGCATCGTTGCTTGCACTATGCGCTATAGCAGGTCAGGCACAGAATACTCAAAATTCAAACTCTGCACCTCTTGACTCTGTTATCATTGAAGGTGTTGTCACAAACATTCCAGATGGAACGTGCTTTAAAATTAAGTACAAAGAAAAAGATGAAAAATTTCTTAAGGAATATCAGGATGTGATTGTCAAAAAAGAAATGTTCCGTTTTGCTATTCTTCCAAAGAAGAAAGATGAACTTTATTATCTTGGCTATGGGGGTAATACGTTAAGAATCTATGTGGAGCCTGGAATGAAAAAAATCAAGGTTACTGGTAATGGTGCATGTGTTCCCCGTAATTGGTACGTAGAAAGCGAAAACTTTGAGCAGAAAGAAATTAATGCCTATATTCAGTTTGTTAAGGAAAATCTATCGGATTACTACGAACTGGAGAACAAAGCAATGCTTGCATCCAGCAGACGTTTCGATGCATCATTAACACAAGAAGAGCGTGACAAGGCAACTCAGGAGTTCAGAGAATTGTTTCCAATGGTTGTGGAATTGAAAAAAGAAAAATACAATGCTGCAATGATAGATTTCTTGAAGGACAGACCTTTCAGCAAAACAATGGTTGAAGAACTATACTTTATACTTCTTATTGACAAAAACCCAACAATCATAGAAAAAGCTCATGAGATATTCAAGAAATACCCACAGGAGGCTATGGATGAGCAATATGTCGCAGAAACAAAGGCTTTACTAAATGCCGACAAAGCAAAAATCGGACATCAGTTGAAGGATTTTACCCTATTTGATCGTAAAGGCAACAAACATCAGCTTAGTGAATTCAAGGGAAAATATACGATATTGGAGTTTACCTACGTTGGCTGTGTGGCATGTCAATTGGTTAAACCAGTTCTTGATGATTTTTACAAACGCAATAAGGATAAGGTAGAAGTTGTTGCAATATATTATGATACAGAAAAGGACTGGATGGCAGAAGGGGAAAAGCACAAGGTAAGCTTTCATGAATGGAATGACCACGCACGTTCAGCAGAGCCTGTTGCTGCCTATGGCGTAAGAGCATATCCCACTTTTGTTATCATTGACCCAAATGGTAAGATTCTTGACATAAAAGAGAGTGCATCTGGTTTCTATGAGATAATAAAGAAATACATTCCCGACGCAGAAGTTGAGAAAAAGTTAGAGAATGCCCGCAATTCATAAACCAGCTATAAGACATTGAGTTCTATGGTAACCCGAGTTCGAGAAACTAAAAGGGAAGCGGATTTATCCGATTTATCTGAATAATTTACTGAATATAATTTATTGATGATTTACTTTCAGTCAAAGGCGCAAGCCTTCCTTTCAGATACATCAGATACATCCGTTTCTTTTTTTTTGATACGCTGACACTAAAATCCTTATTGTTACCTGTTACTTGTTACCGAGATGCAAGGCTCATCAAGCTAAAGTAACGTGAGTTCGACGAATTCAAGACTGCGAGGGCTGAAAGCCCGACACCTAATAGGGCAGTCCGTTAGGGCTGTTATTCTATAGATGCGTGATTAAAGGAGCGCTGTAAGTGCGACACCTGAAGACTTTAGGTGTCGGTCCTTCAGACCTCATACCCCCTATATCGACAAATATAACAGCCCTAACGGACTGCCCTATTAGGTAT